>Ga0114899_1001600_pt1 | contig 13030 bp, 13 predicted proteins | sample MalvireepMed_215_FD_83497 | JGI IMG/M metagenome (GOLD analysis project Ga0114899, IMG submission 83497) | Marine viral communities from the Global Malaspina Expedition - Malaspina viral metaG DeepMed_215 | ecosystem: Environmental > Aquatic > Marine > Oceanic | place: Mediterranean Sea... | reverse complement strand
CAGGCCCCCCGCAACCGCCCCCGGCGAAACTCCGCAAAACCCATGCCAGATGGGCCAAAACCACGCTACATCGCCCCTAACCTTACCCGATTCCACTTGACCTTTGGCCCCGCACTCTGTTGAACCCCCATGATATTCAAAGACATCAGGTGGCGGTCCCCATGGACGAACAGAACAAGAATCTCATCCTTGCCACGGCGCTCAGCTTTGCCGTCATCCTCGTGTGGTTCCTCCTGTTCCCGCCCCCCGAAGCCGACCCTGCGCTAGAACCCGGCACAGAGACCAGCCAAACCATCGAGGGCACCTCGGTCCCAGCCTCCACCGCCGACACCGCTGCCGCGCCCGGCACGGAGGATGGCGAAGGCGCCGCACCCGAAGGCCGCCGCGCGGCTCTGGCGGCTGCCCCCCGCGTGGCCATTGCGACCGATAAGGTCAGCGGCTCCATCTCGCTCATGGGGGGTCGGATCGATGACCTGAAACTGAACGACTATCAAACCACGCTCGACGCAGACGCCGAAATCGTGACCCTGCTCTCCCCCGAAGGATCGAGCGATGCCTATTACGCGCTGCATGGTTGGGCCGCAGGCTCTGGCCTTGCGCCCGATGCCGTGCCGGGTGTCGATACGCTCTGGACCCTGAGCGAGGGTGAAACGCTGGGCGTCGACAGCCCCGTCACACTAAGCTGGGACAATGGCGCCGGTCAGGTCTTTACCCGCACCATCTCGGTCGACGACGAATATATGTTCGACATCACCCAGAGCGTGACCAACAATGGCGAAGGTGCGGTGAACCTCGCCCCCTTCGGCATGATCGCCCAACACGGGTTGCCCGAAGACCTGAAAAGCTTCTTCATCCTGCATGAAGGTGCCGTGGCCATGGCCAATGGTGAGCTTTCCGAAGTCGATTGGGACGACATCGCCGAAGCCGACGTGAACAGCACCTGGGGCCGCCCCGCCGTGGTCACCGAAGGCGTCACCGAGGGCTGGGTTGGCTTCACCGATCACTATTGGCAGGCCGTGCTGATCCCCGACGCGGGCGAGACCTTTGAGCAGGCGCTCACCTATGACCCGCGCGCGGACACCTACCGTGCCTTCACCCGCCAGCCCACACGCTCGGTCGCGGCAGGCGAAAGCGTGAGCACCTCCAGCAAGTTCTTCGCGGGTGCGAAGGAGTGGGAAACCCTGCAGGACTACCAAGCCTCCGGTGTCGCCAAATTCATCGACAGCATCGACTGGGGTTGGTTCTTTTTCCTGACCAAGCCGATCTTTTGGCTGCTGCATAACCTCAACCAGCTCATCGGCAACATGGGCGTTGCGATCATCGGCCTGACGCTGCTGATCAAGGCCCTGCTCTTCCCGCTGGCCTATAAATCCTACGTCTCCATGGCGCGGATGAAGGAACTTCAGCCCGAAATGGAAAAGCTGAAGAAGGATGCGGGCGACGACCGTCAAAAGATGCAGCAGGGCATGATGGAGCTCTACAAGAAGAACAAGGTAAACCCCGCCGCGGGCTGTCTGCCGATCCTTTTGCAAATCCCGATCTTCTTCTCGCTCTACAAGGTGATCTTTGTCACGATCGAATTGCGCCACGCGCCCTTCTTTGGCCCGTTCCAAGACCTCAGCGCGCCCGATCCGACCTCGATCATGAACCTCTGGGGCCTGCTGCCCTATGCGGCCCCCGAGCCCGGCTCGATGCTGGCGCTGGTGTTCATCGGTATTCTGCCGCTTCTGCTGGGTATCTCCATGTACCTGCAGCAGAAACTGAACCCGGCCCCCACCGATCCGACACAGCAGATGATCTTTGCTTGGATGCCTTGGGTCTTCATGTTCATGCTGGGCGGTTTCGCGAGCGGCCTCGTGGTCTACTGGATCGCGAATAACACGATCACCTTCACCCAGCAGTATCTGATCATGCGCAGCCAGGGGTACAAACCTGACCTCTGGGGCAACATCGCAGGCGGCTTTAAACGCACGCCCAAGGGTGATGCCGCCAATGCAGATAGCAAACCCAAATCGGGCAAGTCGAAAAAGTGATGCAGATCACTGCGCTCAACCGGCACCCGCTCAAGGCCCATGGCCGCGAGACGGTTGAGCGTGTGACCCTGCGCGCCGGGCAGTCGATGCCCTATGACCGGCTCTGGGCCGTGGCCCATGACGCATCCAAAGCCGCGCCCGGAGATTGGGCGCGGTGTTTGAATTTCACGCGGGGGGCCTCCTCACCGCAGTTGCAGGCGATCACGGCCAAGCTGGATGAGGCGGCAGAGAAGCTGACCCTGCGCCACCCGGCACGCGGCGAAATCACCTTTCACCCCGATCGCGAACAGGCCGCATTCCTCGACTGGGTGCGCCCCTTGGTGGCCGAAGGCCGCGCCGCCCCCGCAGATATCCTGCGGCTCGACGGGCGTGGCTATACCGACAGTGCCGAACCGACGCTCTCGCTCAATAGCCTGGCCTCCCATGCCGCTGTCGAAGCGCTTGCCGGCAGCCCGCTGCAGACCGCCCGCTGGCGCGGCAACATCTGGTTTGACGGGGCCGCCCCGTGGGATGAGTTCGAATGGATCGGACGCGACCTGAAAATCGGCGAGGCGCGGCTGCATGTGTCAAAACGCATCACCCGCTGCCTTGCCACAACCGTGAACACCGACACCGGCGCGCGCGACGTGGATACGCTCGCCGCGCTTGACCAATTGGGTCACCGAGACTTCGGTGTTACCCTGACCGTCACCACCGGCGGAGAGATCGCCGTGGGCGACGAACTGGAGCTGATTTGATGCAAGTGAACTACACCATTGCCGAGGAGCCGGACGCGCCGAGCGCCGAAAAAGGCCGGATGCTTTTTGCCGGTGAGACGACATTCGTCAAAGGTGTGGTGGCGATGGACGGGCTGCCGCCCCCAGACCGCATGGAGGTCTGCTTTGCGGGCCGTTCCAACGTCGGGAAATCGACGCTGATCAACGCGCTGACGGGCATGAAAGCACTGGCACGGGCCTCGAACACGCCCGGCCGTACGCAGGAGATTAACTTCTTCACGGCCGGCGAAGAGCATTACCTCGTTGACCTGCCGGGCTACGGCTATGCCAACGCGCCGCTGCCGGTGGTCGAGAAATGGCAGCGTCTGCTCAAGCAATACCTTTCAGGCCGTCAAACCCTGCGCCGCGCCTTTGTGCTGATCGACGCGCGTCATGGCGTCAAAAAGGTCGACAACGAAATCATGTCTCTGCTCGACAGCTCTGCCGTGACCTTTCAGGTCGTGCTGACCAAGGCAGACAAGGTCAAAGAAGCCGAGCGTGAGAAAATCCTGACGCAGGTGAAAGACGCGCTGAGCAAACACCCCGCCGCTTACCCTGAGATTGTGGTCACGTCTTCGGAAAAGGGCTGGGGCATCCCTACCCTGCGTGCCATCATCGCCACGCTGGAATAGCACTTTCCGCCGCTATCGGCTTCCCATGGGTCAACAGATGAGAACGCAAGACATGAACCGCGACTGGATCGCCACTGCCCAAACCCTCAGCCAAGCACTGCCCTTCCTGCAACGCTATGCCGATGCCACCGTGGTCATCAAACTGGGCGGCCATGCGATGGGCAGCGACGAAGCGATGGACGAATTCGCCCGTGATGTTGCGCTGATGCGGCAGGTGGGTGTGAACCCGGTGATCGTCCATGGCGGCGGCCCGATGATCAACGACATGCTGGCGCGGCTGAACATCAAATCCGAATTCGTGAACGGCAAGCGGGTCACCGATGCCGCGACCATGGAAGTGGTCGAGATGGTGCTCTCGGGCCTTGTCAATGCGCGGATCGTGCAGGCGATTTCCGAACAGGGGGGACGCGCCGTGGGTGTCTCGGGCAAGGACAGCGGTTTGATCGTTTGCGAGCCCGAAGACCCCGCTCTGGGCCTCGTCGGCAACCCGACACAGGTGAACCCGCGCATCCTGCGGGACTTTGCCGATAAGGGCATCATTCCCGTCATCGCACCGCTTGGCATGGGGCGCGGCGGTGAGACCTATAACATTAATGGCGACACCGCCGCTGGCGCCATTGCGGGCGCGCTGAAGGCCGACCGCCTGCTGTTGCTGACGGACGTGGCTGGCGTCAAAGATGGCGCGGGCGAGGTGGTGACCGACCTGACGGCGAGCCAGATCAACGTGATGATCGCCGATGGCACCATTGCAGGCGGGATGATTCCCAAGGTTCAGACAGCCCTAGATGCGCTCGAAGGGGGCGTGCGCGCGGCGGTGATCCTTGACGGGCGGGCGCCAAATGCCTGCTTGCTGGAACTGTTCACAGAACACGGCGCGGGCAGCATCATTCGCAAAGGCTAGGGCAAAGCGCTTGCCCCCTGCCCCTGCTTCGCGCCTATGATGGGCCGAGCAGTGAAAGGAATCACATGCGCCGCCTGATCCTAATGCGACACGCGAAATCGGACTGGTCTCACGGCACCAGCGATCATGATCGCCCCCTGAACCCCCGTGGGCGTGGCGCAGCCGAAGCGCTTGGCAACTGGCTGCGGGCGGAAGGGTTTGTGCCTGATGCGGTGCTCTGCTCCACGGCAGCACGCACGCGCGAAACCTGCGCGCTTCTAGACCTACCTGAACGCTGCACAGTGACACACCTGCGCCAGCTTTACCTCGCCGAGCCTGATGAGATCATAGCGACCCTGCGCCAACGGGGGTCTGGCGACACCCTGCTGCTTGTCGCGCATAACCCCGGCATTGCCGCCGCCGCCGCAGGGCTGTTGCAGGACACGCCCGGCCAAGATGCGTTCGGTCGCTATCCCTCGGGGGCCACCACGGTGATGGACTTCGATATCGACAGTTGGGCCGACCTCGCCCCCGGCAGTGCCGCGGTGCGCGCCTTTACCGTGCCCAAGCAATTGGTCTGAAACGCCAAACGCCCCGACCGATTGGCCGGGGCGTTTGGTTGGCTATCATGCCGTAGCGCGGCTTAGTGTCCCAAAATCTGGCTCAGGAACAACTGTGTGCGCGGGCTTTGTGGGTTGTTAAAGAAGGCTTCGGGCTCGTTCTGTTCAACGATCTGGCCTTCGTCCATAAAGATCACCCGGTTCGCCACCTGACGGGCAAAGCCCATCTCGTGGGTCACGCAGAGCATCGTCATACCCTCTTCGGCAAGCTCGATCATCGTGTCGAGCACTTCCTTGATCATCTCAGGGTCGAGCGCCGATGTCGGCTCGTCAAACAGCATGATGCGCGGGCGCATGCAGAGCGAGCGGGCAATCGCCACACGCTGCTGCTGACCACCCGAAAGCTGGCCGGGATACTTATTGGCCTGATCGGGGATCTTCACCTTTTCGAGGAAATGCATCGCCGTTTCCTCGGCTTCCTTTTTGGGTGTCTTGCGGACCCAGATCGGCGCCAGTGTGCAGTTCTCAAGAATCGTCAGATGCGGGAAGAGGTTGAAGTGCTGAAAGCACATGCCGACCTCGGAGCGAATCTTGTCGATGTTCTTGAGGTCCGAACTCAGCAGCGTGCCATCGACCTCGATGGTGCCCTTCTGATGCTCTTCCAAAGCGTTGATGCAGCGGATCAGCGTCGACTTGCCCGAGCCCGAAGGCCCGCAGATCACGATACGCTCGCCCCGGTGCACCGTCAGGTCAATGTCGCGCAGCACGTGGAACGCGCCATACCACTTGTTCATGTTCTCGATCCGAATCGCGACTTCGTCGGATACTTTCATTTGTGCGGTCTCAGCCATGCGAGAACCCTCCCTTAACGATGGTCAGTCGCAAGACGGCGTTCCAGCCACTGCGAGTATTGAGAAATGCCGTAGCAAACGATGAAGAACAGCACGGAAGCAAAGAGGAAAAGCTCCCAGTAGACGCCGTTCCAATCGGTCGAGGCCAAGATCGGGCCGCGGATCATGCCGATGATATCGAAAAGCGAGATCACCGAGACCAGTGTGGTGTCCTTGAACAGGCCCACCGCGATGTTGACGATGCCCGGGATCGAGATCTTCAGTGCCTGCGGCAGGATGATCAGCCGCATCGCCTGCGGGTAATCAAGGCCAAGGCTGTCGGCGGCCTCGTATTGGCCCTTTGGCAGCGCGGCCAGACCGCCCCGGATCACCTCGGCGATATAGGCCGAAGAGAACATGGTGATCATGATCACGACGCGGATGAAGAGGTCCACGCCCGAGCCCGGCGGGAAGAAATAGGCCAGCATCACATTCGCCACGAACAGAAGCGTGATCAACGGCACGCCTCGGACGAATTCGATGAAGACAACGCAGATGCCTTTGACGATTGGCAGGTGGGACTGACGCCCCAAAGCCAGCGCAATCCCGATCGGCAGCGACAACGACACACAGGTGATGCCCAGCATCATGTTCAACATGAAGCCACCAAGATCACGGCTGGGGATCGCTTGCAGCAGTGGCGAGGCGGGGCGCAGTGCCTCCCCAATGAAGCCACCGATATACCAGACGATCACCGCAGCAACGAGGCCGCCCGCCAGCGCCATGGCAAAGCTTTTCTGCACCAGACGGCTATAGACGATATAGCCCGCGATCACACCCAAGAGGGCAAAGATTGGCCCCCAGATTGGCCCCCCCCAGATCAGCCAGAAGGCAAGAAACGGGTAGACGCCAGTGAAATAAAGCAGCTTGCGCGGCAGGTCGATGAAGAGCACCGGGGCCACCGCAAGGAACAGCAGCACCAGCGCGAGGGTCGGACGCCAGTATTGATCACTGGGATATTTGAACCCGAACAGGAGCTGATGCCAACGCTCGCTCAGCACCGAGAAACAGGCCCCCGTCGCACCGTCCAGTATCTCACGACATTCAGACAGGCTGCTTGCCGACCAAACGCCGTTCAACAGCCATGGCAAAGAGCCGGCGAGCAACAGATAGAGGAAATAAAGCGCCACCACCGTCAGGAGGGCATTCGCCCATGTCGGGAAGAGGTTGTCTTTCACCCATTTCACCGGGCCGCCGACCTTGTCCGGCGGTGCCGAAGGCGGCAGTGAGGTTTCGCGCACGAAGGCGATGGATTCAGCTTGTGTGTCTGACATGGCTTAACGCTCCTTCAGCTTCGTTGCGTTGTTGTAGACGTTCATCACCATGGAGATGCCCAGCGAGATGACGAGGTAGAAGAGCATCAACAAGACGACACATTCGATCGCCCGCCCGGTCTGGTTCAGGGTGATCCCGCCCAGTGTGGCGGTGATGTCGGCATAGCCCACGAGGATCGCCAGCGAGGAGTTCTTGGTGATGTTGAGGTAGTTCGAGATCAGCGGCGGGATGATTACGCGCAGCGCCTGCGGCAGCACCACAAGGTTCATGATCCGGCCCGACCGCAGCCCCAAGGCAGCAGCGGCTTCGGATTGGCCCTTGCTGACGGCTTGGATGCCCGCGCGGACGTTCTCGGCGATGAAAGCACCGGTGTAGATCGACAGGGCGAACCACAGCGCGATCAGCGGTGCGCCAATCTGGATGCCGCCGCGGAAGTTGAACCCTTTAAGCGCGGGGTAATCCAGCCCGATCGGCATGCCCATGATGAAGAACATGATGATCGTCGGCAGCAACAGGATCGCGACCGAGGGCCAAAGCATCGGCAGCAAGCGGCCGGTGTCATAAAGCAGTTTCGTCGCATAGCGGCGGTAGGCAAAAACGCCGATCACCGAGGCGACAAAGGTCGCCACCACGATCATCGAGCCCGGTCCCCAGACGGGGCCGGGGATATAGACGCCCCGGTTGGTAAAGGCGAAAGACCCCAGCATCATGCTCGACGCCGGATCATCGCCCCGGAAGGCCGAAGGCGCGGGCATCGCGGCGGTCATGATGGTGTAGATGATCAGGATCCAGATCAGCACCGGGATGTTGCGGAAGATCTCGACATAGCCCGCCATCAGCTTGCGGATGAGCCAGTTGTTCGACAGGCGCAGAACCCCAGCGATGACGCCAAAGATAGTGGCCGTGACACAGGCGAGGAAGGACACCAGCAGCGTGTTGATGATGCCGACCCAAGCCGCCTGAAGGTTCGACGATTGGCTGGTATAGGGGATCAGCGTTTGGTTGATGTCATAGCCCGCGGGGTTACCGAGGAACTGGAAAGAGATGTTCAACCCGGCGGCGCGAAGGTTCGCGGCAAGGTTCGATCCCAGATACCAGATCGCCGTGACCAGCAGCGCAAGTGCGATAACCTGAAAGGTAATCGACCGATAGCGGGTGTCGCTCAACAGCATAGATGGCCGGAACGACTCCTTGGGAGGGTCGGAGAATGTCGTCATGTATGTATCCCTGTGTTCCGGCTTGTTTTTTATTGGTGCATTTGGCGCACCTTGGCCGAATCATTTTTGGTCGTTGATCGTTTCTTCGATCGTGGGCTTTTATTGTCTCGTTGGGGTTTTGTCAGTCGTTTTTAGACCGTTTTTCGTGTCGCTAAGGCACTTCGCGCCCCCAGAGGCACAAAGGGCGCAGGAATTCCTGCGCCCTTTGGCTTGCTATTTAGCGGAAGGGCGGTGCGTAGAGCAGGCCACCGTCTGTCCACTGGGCGTTCAGCCCGCGTGCCAGACCGATCGGGGTCTCTTCGCCGATGTTCTTGGCAAAGATCTCGCCGTAGTTGCCTTCGGCCATGATGGCGCGCTTGGCCCACTCGGCGTCGAGACCGATCATCTCACCCAAGGTACCTTCGGTGCCCAGAAGACGAGCGATCTCAGGGTTGTTGGTGTTGCCGGTCATCTCTTCGATGTTGGCGGATGTGACACCCAGCTCTTCAGCAGCGATCAGCGCGTTCAGCACCCAGCGGGTGATATCGCCCCAGTCGTTGTCGCCGTGACGGACCAGCGGGCCGAGCGGCTCTTTCGAGATGATCTCGGGCAGCAGCACGTGCTCGCCGGGGTTCTCAAAAGTGGCGCGTGTCGCGGCAAGGCCGGATGCGTCTGTAGTGTAAGTGTCACAGGCACCAGCAAGGTACTGCTGCTGGCCTTCGGCGTTGGTTTCGACAGGCACCGGCTCATAGCTGATGTTGTTCTTGCGGAAGAAGTCCGCGAGGTTCAGCTCGGTGGTTGTGCCGGTCTGGATGCAGACGGTCGCGCCGTCCAAATCCTTAGCCGAGGAAACGCCAAGCGCTTTGGGGACCATGAAGCCCTGACCATCGTAGTAGTTGACGCCGATGAAGTCGAACTTCAGGTCGGTGTCACGGCTGAAGGTCCATGTGGTGTTGCGTGCGAGGAAGTCGATCTCGCCCGAGGCCAGCGCGGTGAAGCGGGTCTTGCCGGTTGTCGGCACGAATTCCACGGCGTTCTTGTCGCCCAGAACGGCGGCGGCAACGGCACGGCACACAGCCACGTCGAAGCCTTCCCATTCGCCGTTGGCGTTCGGCGCGGCAAAGCCTGCAAGGCCTGTGGTCACGCCACAGTTCAGCTTGCCGCGGGCCTTGACGTCATCAAGCGTGGCGGCACCAGCAGCACCGGCCGCAAGGCCAGCAACGGTCAGCGCGCCAAAAATTACGGTTTTTTTCATTTTTACCTCTTCCTGATAGTCCGCCACGTTCACTGGCGGTTAATCCGACGTCAGGTGACGCCGAAAGCGATCTTGCGCAGGGTTCCCCCTGCTCAATGAAAAGCAGTGTGGGCGGATTCAGGTTTGAAGGTCAAGGGCGCGATGGGCAAAATCAGGGCGCGTTTTCACATCGCATGGCAAAGCTTTTATCAAGTTAAGAAGCTTTGCAAAGCACGATAATTGCACATGCATGTAAAAACGCCTGTCGCTTGATTTCGGCCTCTTGCTCGGCCACGTCATCGCGACCCCACTGCTCGGCCTGCCAATTCTCATCCAGCCGCGACAAGGCCCAAATCTCTTCGGGGTCAAAGGCTTGTTCCAGCGCGGCAAAGCCAAGGATCAGCGAACCGGTCAGGCTGACAAGGTCATGGAATGCCGCCAGTTCGAACGCATCAAGCCGCGCCGTGCGCCGGTGCAACTCAGCCAAGGCGTCGGGCGTTTGCGGGGCATGCATGATGCCCTGTCGCGGCTCCAAACGAACGCCGAGGGTCTCGGCCGCCCAATCCAGCATCGGATCCCACTGCACCGCTTGCCGGGCGACCAGCTCTTCGGGGCTGTCGGCGCGGTAGCACAGCAGGTCACTGTCCCCATAGGCCGCCAGCATGTCGACGACCTCGGCCTTTTGCACCGCGACCTTGTCGATGGCGGCATTGGCGGTTTTGGTCACCGGCATCGTGCGGGGGTCGATCTGCTTTTCCTGCGCCTGCCATTCGGCGGCCACGGCATCGGCCATGGCGCGGGTCGGCAGGGTCAGGGGGCGCTTGGCCGGGGTCTTCACCCGGCGGCCATCCAATTCCACGGTGAAGCCGTCCTCGACCGCGACCACGGCGGCGTCTTTCCAAAAGCGTTTGGCTTTCCAGTCACTCATGCGGGAATGCTCCAGATTTGTTCCAGCAAGGCGGGCAGCGCCGCGAAATCCTCAACCAGATGCGCGGCAGCGGCCAACCGTTCCGGGCCGTGATAGCCCCATTTGACCCCGATCCCGGTCGCCCCGGCGGCGGCGGCCATGTCCATGTCGAAAGAGGTATCGCCGATCATCACCGTCGCCTCCGGCCCCACACCGGCATCGGCCATCGCCTGATGGATCATCGACGGATGCGGCTTGGAGGGGTGAAAATCCGCGACCTGCTGGGTGATAAAAAGCCCCTCCAGCCCGTGCCCGGCGATCAGCTTGTCAAGCCCGCGTTTCGACTTGCCAGTGGCAACGCCCAACAGCACCTCCGGTTCGCCATGAAGACGCCGCAACGCGTCCAGCGCGCCGGGATAAAGCGGCGAGGATTGCGCGACGCCCGCCTCGGCCCGCAGGGTCATATAGGCGGCCTTATAGGCCTCTACCATCGCAAGGTGATCGCCGGTCGGGCGTGTGGGCGCCAGCACGGTCATCGCCACATCCAGCGACAGGCCGACGATCGACAAGATCTCGGTACGGCTCGGCGCGGGCGCGTTGACAGCCGCAAAGGCCGCCGTCATCGCGGCCACGATATCGCCCTGGCTGTCGACCAGCGTGCCATCGACGTCAAAGATCACCAAACGCAGTGGCTTGCTCATTGCAGCGACTCAAAGGGGTCTTCGTCGGCCAGATCTTCGGTCCAGCCAAAGGTGTCCCAGCTATGCGCCATATGTTCGGGCAACTCGGCGGTGATGGTGACCGTCTTGCGGGTATGGGGATGCTCAAAACGCATCATCCGCGCGTGCAGATGCAGCTTTTTCGAGATGATCCCGCCCAGTTGCGCGCCCCAGCCGTCGCCGAGGTTCTCTTGCCCCGAGCCGCCGTATTTACCATCGCCGACAATCGGATGCCCGATCTCGGCCATATGCGCGCGCAGCTGGTGCGTGCGGCCGGTGACTGGCTCCATCGCCACCCAAGACGCGCGCGAGCCGACGCGGAACAGCGTTGCATAGAGCGTATGTGCCCGTTTCGCGCCGGGCGTGTCATCCATATCGCGCGGATGCACGGCGATCATCTTCTCGCCCTCGCCGCTGCGGCCATGACCACCAGCTTTCACGAGGCCGTATTTGATTTCGCCCAAGTACGACGTCGGCACACCGGCGACGATGGCCCAGTAAATCTTGCGGGTCTCACGGTGGCGCATGGCTGCGGTCAGCGCCTTGGCCGCCAGACGGGTCCGCGCCAGCAGCAGCACACCCGAGGTATCACGGTCAAGCCGGTGCACCAGACGCGGCTTCTCCTCGGCGTCAAAGATCAACGCTTCAGACAACGCATCAACATGGCGATCCGCCTGCCCCGAGCCGCCCTGCACGGCCAGTCCCGGCGGTTTGTTCAGCGCGATGACATGCTCGTCGCGGTAAATCACGCAGTTGCGGATCATCTTGGCATCAGCATCGGTAATGCGCGTCCGCTTTGGCGGCGGCGGCGGGGCGCTGTCGGGCAGCGGCGGCACGCGCACCTCTTGGCCGGCTTCGAGCCGCGTGTTGGCCTTGACCCGGCCCCCATCGACGCGAATCTCGCCCTTGCGGCACATCTTTTCGATAAGCCCCTGATTGATCTGCGGAAACATCCGCTTGAACCAACGGTCAAGCCGCTGGTCGCCATCGCCTTCGGCGACGGTAATGGTTTGTACGCGGCTCATGCCAACACCTCTCGGGCCACCCAGAGGCCCAGCAAACAGGCGGCCAGCGACAAGATCACCGAGGCCCCCACATATGAAAATGCGACAGCGGCGCGGCCTGTTTCAAGCAGCCGCATCGTGTCGAGTGAAAACGCCGAAAAGGTGGTGAAGCCGCCCAGCAGGCCGGTCATCAGAAAGGGCAGCAACAGCGCCTTATCCGCCAGCGCGACCCAGACCACTCCGATTGCGAGCGAGCCCGCGACATTCACCGCCAGCGTGCCCAGCGGGAAGCCGACGGTCAGACCGACAAGGTAGCGCAAGCACGCGCCCAGAGCGCCGCCGAGCGCCACCATGATCAGTGTTTTCATCATCGACACCCCATCGCGCGGGCGCGGCCCGGAGTCAAGTTTTCCGCTTGGCCCGCAGCCCCGCGAAGTAATCCTGTCGCTTTTTCAACTCCCGTTCGAAGCCACGTTCCACCGGCTCGTAGAGGCTGGGGCGCTCCATCGTGTCGGGAAAGTAGTTCTGCCCCGAGAACCCGTCCTCGGCGTCGTGGTCATAGGCATAGCCGCTGCCGTAGCCTTGCGCCTTCATCAGCTTGGTCGGCGCGTTGAGGATATGTTTGGGCGGCGGCTCTGACCCGGTGCTGCGGGCCAGCCTGCGGGCACCCTTGTAGGCTTTGTAGACGGCGTTGGATTTCGGCGCGAGGCAGATATAGGTCAGCGCCTGCGCGATGGCCAACTCCCCCTCGGGGCTGCCAAGCCGTTCGTAGGTCTCCCATGCTTGAAGGCAGAAAGCCTGCGCCTGCGGATCGGCGAGGCCAACGTCCTCAACCGCCATGCGGGTGATACGCCGCATCAGGTAGCGCGGGTCCTCCCCGCCCTCCAGCATCCGGCCCAGCCAATAAAGCGCCGCGTCCGGGTCCGAGCCGCGCATGGATTTGTG
>Ga0114899_1001595_pt1 | contig 13062 bp, 21 predicted proteins | sample MalvireepMed_215_FD_83497 | JGI IMG/M metagenome (GOLD analysis project Ga0114899, IMG submission 83497) | Marine viral communities from the Global Malaspina Expedition - Malaspina viral metaG DeepMed_215 | ecosystem: Environmental > Aquatic > Marine > Oceanic | place: Mediterranean Sea... | reverse complement strand
GTCCTTTGCACTCTTGATATTCTTTTTAACTTTCTTGTCGGACATGGCCATCATTGCAATTGGTGCAACCGTTTGTGCCATCCCCATCAGTTGATCCATTTGCGATGGGTCTTTTGGCCGGTTAGCTGCGGCAGCCTGCTGTTGGGCGAGCAATCCGCGCTCCGCTAAATCCTTCTCCTGAGCCATGTTCTGTTGTGCTACAACGTCCTGTAACTGTGCAGCAGTCATTCCGGCCATTTGTCCGGTCAGGCCAGCCTGCTGTGCAATTTCACCCTGTAGCATTCCTTGACGCTGACCAACTAATCCTGCTCCCATACCCATAAGGTTTTGTTGGGCTCCAAGCCCCTGCTGATACATATTAGCTTGTTGCCCTATCTTCTGGAGGCCAAGGTTTTGTGCCTGTCCTGCCATTCCAGCGGCTTGCTGGGCTAATTGACCCTGCATTGCTCCTCCCTGCATTCCAAGAGCAGCTTGTTGACCAGCTAGTGCCGCCTGTTGTCCCGTCATGCCTGCGGCCTGTGACAGTCCTTGCCGACCTGATTGCATTGATGCCATTGATGCCGCAATTGCATCTTCACGGGCGCTTTGGCCACCACCCTTACTGGCTTCTGCTTCTGCACGGGCAATCTCTTGTGGACTTGCCCCACCGGCAGCCATTGAACGGCGCAAATTAGCTAAAGTCCCTTTTTCCTTTGCTTTTCTCTGGGATTCAATCTGTCCGGCAAAAAGCCCACGATCCTTCATAAGGGCACCAGTATCTGTTGCCTTAGCAGCCATTTCTCCCATTGTTTGTCCGGCGGCCCCCATAACTTCCTGCCCGGCTGTGACATCTTCTCCGATACCTTTTCTTAGACCGGCGACATCTTTGCCATATCCGGCAACATCTTCGGCTCTGTCCGGCATCTTGCTTATCTGACTTTCATAACCGCCAAATTTTGTACCGGCTTCACCTCTGAGTCTATCTGCTTCTCCTTGGTAACCTTTTAACTCACCTCTTTCTGCACTATAATCTGCACGGCCTCTGAGATCTTTATAGTCTCCTTTATAATCACCAAACTCGCCTGTGAGTTCCTGCCTGCGCTCCCCTTGGTATCCTTCTATTGCCTCTTTTTTTCTTCCCTCTTCTCCAGCCTTGTAGTCTTCCATTTCTTTTTTGGCCTGTGCAGCACGGCTATTTGCTGCATCTAATTCTGCCCTTGATGCGGCGGATCGGCCACTGCCACTGCGTTGTTGTGCCTCTTGGTTCTGTTGGCCTGTCCAATCCCCGCTTCTTCCCGCAGCCGTGCTCCTACTCTGAATAACATCAGGTCTGGTTTCAAAAGCTCCACGGTCTTCTCCTCCAGATCTTGAGCTTCTCCCAGTAACACTAGAAGGAATAAAACTTCTTCTCCCACCAACGTAGGATGGTTTCATCCGTTTACCCCGTCTGGCCAGTCTTCCTATAAGTCCTGGCTCCCGCCGCAGGGCCTCCCATGCATCCACTTCTTGATCGGTAGTGCTTATAGTCCTTACTTTTTCCTTCTGGTAATTGCCTGCCATTCTAAACCTCCTGCTGTGGTTGATCCCTGTCTGTCAGGGTTGTATTTGTTTCAAACATTGCTACCTCCCCCTCTCCGCTTCTTTGTGTCCATTGAAGGACATTCCCGGTGCAACCGGCGGGTAAATATTCTTTCTGTGTGATAAAAGCATCCTTATCGTAACGATCTGCATCAAAGCTATATGTATCCAAAATTTCACCATCCAAAAAAACATCAATTACAACGTCCCCTTGGTGAGTAACCTGAATTTCAGAATGTTCCTTCTCTCCACGCGAGAATCTTGAAGGAAGTGCCCTGAGAGTAGAACCAAAAATTTGCCCATCTTCGGATGAGTCTACAACATGTTTTAATTGTGGAACCCAGCCGTAGGTTAATTCAGGAAAATATACTCTCCGTGTATCCTGCACTTTTGAATCTCTTACTGTTAATATTAAATCTGTTACTCCGGCATTATTTATATACTTCTTTACTTCATCCGCATAAATTTCAAGCTTAACAGTCCCATTAAACTGAACTTCAAAGAAATGGAACAACTGTTGCTGAGAGTATTGTCCTTCTGGCACACCCTCGAATTCTGTAGTAAGGGCTCCAGTAAAAGTGGACTGCACTTGCGGGACGTATCCGATAACCCCCTCAGGCAATTCCATTCTCCTGTTTTTCATAACACTATGTGACGGCATTTGCTGACTTGATACCTTTGAAACCCCGTCTATGGATACTGAAATAGTCGGCTGTCCTTTGTAGCGCATGTTTAGTGCATGAAAAACCTGTCTAGGCATTAGTGTGTGTGTGTTGAAATATTAGTTTCAGCGGCCGTCAATCTTGCTGTTAAATCGTTGATTTGTGTTTTTAATGTTTCAATTTCCTCATTCATTTCCCGTGTATTTTCATAAATAATTCTGAAAGATTCTTTTATATAATCATCTTCAATCAAAAGATATCCATCATATTCTGCCTTTGCCTTCCTAACAAATCTTTCAGATTCTGCCATTATATTCTCGTTGCTGAATACTCATATTCCAACACCCTGCCTGCTGATTCGTTATTAGTTTCCTTCAGATGGGGAACTACGCCTGTAGACATTGCTAAAAAATAAAGGGTTGCTTCGCCTGCAACCCCTGTAGCTGCACTCAACGTAGTGGCAGCAATATTAGCTACTCCATCAAGGGTGACGGCGACTGTTGGTGTTCCTATGTACTTCATTTTCACGGATGAAAACAAGGATTCAGCCAATGAACCAGAATCATCGTAATTTACGCTTATCCTGTTGACTTGGCCGGTACAATCTGAAAGCTGAACCTGAATACCATTACCCTGTCTGGCTTCACTGAGATAGAAAGTTCGGTCAAGGTCTGCAACTTCAGTACCTACAGAAAAAGTGTCTGTCTGGGTTCCATCCACAAGGACATTAACCGTACCGGTAAAACTTTGTGCTGTTAATGACACACTGTAAAAGAACTTTTCCTTATTAATATCTCCCCCGGAAAATTTACGGGTAGCAACAGTAAAATTTTGCCGTGTTCCTGATGGATCGCTAATCGTACCTGTGTCTGCATACAAGGTATTGTCACTCCCCCTGAAAAATAAATTGGAGGCATTCTGGGTTGTACGACTCAGGATTGACGTTCCCTTCACATCCAGTTTATACCCTGTCCCTGAAGTCCCTAGTAGGTAATAGGTATCTTCAAGATATCCTCCATGATTATTTGCAGCAGTAGAGTCTGGAAGTGAGAAAGAGGAAAGACTTTCTTGTGTTATCCTCCTGACACTCTGCCCGTTATAAAAACAGATACCGTTAAGGCCGGCAAAAAAGATGCCTGACTGAAATTTTGTGATAGTTTTTCTTGCTCCGTTTTTCACTCCTTCTGTTGTTGGGATCTGTACTTTTTTAAGAAGGCTGGGGTCTGTGCCGAACACCCTGTACATTCCATATTCTGTGAATACTACAAGTTCGGAACCCAAGGTGCCCAACCCAGTGATATCTTGGTCAAAGTCAAGAAACCCCGATGCAGGCCAAGAATTAGGATTTCCATAATCGCTAACATAAAGCCGATTATCTTTAAATGCATAGAAAAGGTTTGAGGATTCGATTAGTCCATTAAGATTTCTGACTGGTGTAGTTTCCTCTTCAATGGGCTGTATGTCCACGAGTGAGTCTGCACGGTTGAAATCTATGTAATCAACACCAGTACTCGATGCAGCATTTGTATCGGCATGTGTTATTGTCCTGCATACATATTCTCTTTCAATCAACTCCCCCGGTATTTTCATCATAACAATGATATCGGTAAAATGTACATCGTTTGATGCATCAAGTTCAAAAGTCAGGTTCCCACTTGTAGAATTTCTATATTCTGATTCTCCAGAAAATGCTCTGATAACTGAAGAACCAGGTGATGCATCAAATGGGAATACATATCCAGTGCCACCTTGATTCCATTCAGATGAACCAGCAGGATCTGAGTAGTACCTGTAAGCTGCGGAAGTTGGTGTTACTATATCGTTGTAAGCATACCATTTTATCTTATACTGGAATGCATCCTTGGCAGAACCCAGTGTTACGGTTAGCTTGCTGGGTGATGTTGTTTCCGCAGTAGATACCGCTAAATCACTGTCTAAAAAAAGATTATCACAACGCTTAATGAATGCACTGGTTCCACCTACACGATACAGAGCAAATCTCCCCTTGGTTGTGGTTGTTGTAGAATACCTGTCAACACCGGATATTGAGATGTATTGAGGGTTATCTACATCAGCAGTTGCAACGGGAAACTTGTCTCCACCAATTGTCCCAATATTGGAATCGGTCATTTCAGCCATTGTTGATTCCACGCCGGTTTCATCATATTCGGCTAACCCGTACTGAAACGGTATAGGATCGGTGGCCCCGTACCATGCGTCACTGTGTGAACCATTACGGGCAGTATTATAAGCAGCCGTTGCATGTTTCCCATATTCAATAACAGGCTCCGGTGTATTAACACCAGCCCTGTAACTTGAAGTGGTGACACCATCTATGTACTTTGAGATAATGGAATTAACAGTGTACGTCTGGCCAGATGCAGTAGCTATTGCTGGGGCATTTAGTATTACAGTACTATTTGTTGTGTTTATACTCCTTATGTATGACCCAGTATTAACATATGTGGTATTTACCAGTTCATCACCAATCTGTAGTTTATTGGTATCAGTTCCAACAGTTATAACATCTGATCCATCCGTGGAATCTCCTGTTATAGTAAATGTACTTCTTGTTATGTAAAGATCATCATTGTATTCAACGTAACTATTTGCTCCATGTATTCCTTGTGTTAAAGGGAAAAGAGTAACTGTTACTCCATCGGCAATTATAAGTGTTACACTAGAGCCAATTCTCGCATTTGGACTGCCAGTAAAATAATTAACACTAGCAGAAATAGTGATTGTGGCTGAACCATCCGTTGAATGTGCAGAAGGCCAATCAATAATTGTCTCGGCTCCAGAAAATCCTGCTGAACTCACCCATGAAGAACCCGCCTCATAATAAAAATCAGTCTCTCCTCCTGCCTTTGTCCCAAATTCACCACGCAAGTCATTATTGGATAAATCGACATTCTGGAGTTCCGTCAATTGGTTTACCCCAATCAGATGGGCAGGAGCCCTTGTGTTGAGACCTCCTGTAAAATCTGTCTGTGACTCTACTGCCATTTTATTAATTTTTTAATTAAGAAGACTCCAATAACTACAGCCCCCAAAAGTAATCCAGCTTCTAAGAAATGAAAATCTGGATGTTGGAAACTGCCTGCTAATTCATGTGCTACTGCCATAATTTATCTCCTACTAAGTTTTAATAATAAAATTAATACACATAATTGGTATTGTGTGTTTTGTGGTACTGCCGGTTGAATCAGATGTGTTATCACTTGGGCTTCCAGTAACATTATTATTTGGTGCACTTGAAGTATCACTCCATGTGTGCGTATGGGCACTCTCTCCTCCTGAAGAGGCTGGCCCAGCACCTGAAACACCCGATCCGTTTGCGTTAAGTCCTCTGTTGTCCATTAACCCACGATAGTGGTCTGATCCCAAAACAGTTCCAGAGTTGTCATAGTGTGGCGAACTCCAAGGGCCATAAATCGTATGAGTATGGGACACGCCATGGGTATGATTACTACCTCCACTTGTAGTCCCTGAAACATCGTGGGTATGATTCTGCATGGGATGTGTATGATTCTTCATAGTATGGGTGTGAGCCAATAGCCCAATGGTTTCTGTACCTGTCCACTCACCAAGTGATCTTGCCGTAAGTGCAGTTCCAGCAGGCACTGCACCACCATCGGTATTTTCCGCACCATCGCCTGCTCCGGTGCCGACACCAACCGGTGCACGGCCCTCCATGTCCGGTACGTTGAATGTAGATGAGCCGTCGCCAACTCCATATGCGGTGCTTGTTATTGCAAAGAGAGCACTATAAGTTGACCGACTGACGGCAGCCCCATTACAAAATAGCCATCCTGTTGGTGCAGAGGAACCAGACCACATACGAACCTCACCAGTCATTCCGCTCTTGTTGTCAACTCCGGCCATTGTCCCGGTGACTGTAATTGTGTCCGCAGAGGCATTACCAAGGGTCACGTTCCCGTTCAGGGTGGTTGCCCCACTTGCAGTAAGTGTAGTTGCTGCCACTGATGAGGGAGTCCCTGCCCCGACTGTAGTTCCATCAATGGCACCGCCGTTTATGTCTACAAGAGGCATTGCGGTTGTGGTATTACTGGATAATGTAATATTTGCCGTCCCCGAATTATTTGGTTCCGTAATCGTGTCTAGTTCTAATGTTCGTGCCATATTTACTCCTGTAATCCTTTTTTATAGATGGTTTTTTTACCCTCCTTAACTGCTGTTAAAATCTGGTTCCTGTTGCTACCATCCTTTTTGTAGCTACAGTGAACCCATCCGTCGCGTGGATCGGGGCCTGGGTATTCAAGGATAAGCTGATCGAAATCGAGATTATCCTTGATCCACTTTGCCATCTCTCTGTTACTAACCGAATAAGCCTCAAAATCTGAAGCCTCCCCCTTAGTATGCTGAGATTTATCTCCGCTACCTATGGCTCTATTAAGTTCCAAGACCCTCAGTCCTGAATTAATAGCAATCGTGCCAAACTTGTCGCGACATGGTTGCAGTATCTGTTGAACTAAGACGGCAAGATTAACAAGCTGCTCTGTATTGGGAACATTTTCTATACCCATTCGGATAGCTGTCTGACTTCTCGTCAACTCTTTCAATGAAAAGTTTTTTGACAATTTCATTAAAGTTCTTCCCGATCTTCCATTAATGTAGTTATTGAATTAATAAAATTCATCACTACTGCATCTGAACCGACACTTAGTTTTGGAGAATCATCTGACTCAGATGTTAGTTTAGAAGATCCTACTTCATAAGATACAGATCCGTCATCGTTTTTGACAGTATAGCCAACAGAAGATGAATATCCCCCTGAAGGAATTTTGCTAATCTGTATATTATTAACTTCTATTTTGGTTAGGGTTATTTCTTTTCCCATTATCTACTCCTTTTATTATGTGACCGAGTCCGGTTCTTGTTTCTTGAAACAACCCTCAGATTACTCGGCGAATTATTATGAGGGTTGTTATCAATGTGATCCACCTCGTCAAAACGGCTTAAAAACCCTCGCTTTTTCTTATTTGCACGGGCTTTATTCCTCGCAGCCCTTTTGGCGATTTCTTCCGGTTTACTATGGTAGTTATCGTATTCTTCACGGTAATTTCTTTTACTACTCATTTTATTCTCCCGTCTGTGTTCACTAATCTTTTTCCCCATTAGCTAAACAATTCTTTAACCGACTTAAATGGGTTGTCCGGCATCTCCTCGACAACTGCATCAAGAAGTACCTTCTGGTTGTCGCTGAGGTTGTCGTCTATCGCTTTTTGCACATGCTCGACTGCTAGGTCTTGTGCTTTGTCTACTACTAAACTTTGTATGATATTAATTAGTAAAGCTGGATTCATCTTCTTCTCCGTTTGTGGTTTTAATTGGTGGAGGTAGTGCGTTCTTCTCCTCCTCTTGGTGGAGATCTCCACCGCTCTCGAAAAAGTACCGGCTTATGCCGGCTAGAATCGGGATGAACGCCCCGATCAGAATATTGAGCAGATCCTTGGAGGATGAAGTCATTTCCTCACTTGCTGTCAACATCATATGCACGATATAACTAAATATTGCCATTGCCAGTATTGCGACAAGGAATCGTGAGTAAAATCTAACAAGTTGTATACGGTCATTTACATTCATTGTGCCGTTTGTTAATCTCATTGTGTCTCCTTATGTAGGATTAATAAATGTCTGATCCTGATGAAATTTCAAATTGCACTCTATTATCAGGTTCTTCGTTAATTCCGCAGCTTTTTCCTTAGTAAATGAATTTATTTCCGCCCTATCTTTGTATGTCTTCCTTATATAATCAGAGTAACAATCACAGTGATTAACCATAACCTCCTTTGGAGTATAGGGATTCCTTTCAAAGAATGACAAGGAACATACATGCCATAGTGACCGTATTTCAAGAGTAGAAAAATCGTTTGAGTAGGTGGACTTTACAACTTCCTTCTCTGGAGCCTGCTGAACTTTAGAGCAGTTAGATAACAAAAACAAAGAGGTTGCAATCAATGCAAGTAAGGCACACTTTTCCATTTTATCCCTTACTTTGTTGTAATCGATGAAATTAAATTGTCCATTGACTTTGTGTTTGCTTCTAAGTTTGCCGCCATCTTATTGATGGCATCATTACTTTGCTGTGCTAATTCAAAGACACGTTTGTCATTATCTGAATCTCGTTTAGTGAAGTCATCTATAATTCTCTGCCTTTCCTCTCTACCCCTGACTGCCGCTTCTTCTGCTTTAACAAACTGAAATTTAATAAACCACAAGGCCAATAAACTGTATACGACTGGCGCTCCTAGATTCTGTACTAAGTCAATTATTTCCTGTGAAGTCATTTTTTATCTCCATCAATTGAGTCTAAAGCTTTATCTATTTTTTTAAATACTTTTTCTTCAATGTGAGGAAGTAATCTAATACCGGAGTATCCAATTAAAAAAGCAATTGCCAGCGCAGTATATGTGCCGAATTCAAATTGTTCCATAAGCATTGGTATAAAGAACTCCGCTGCTATCCACCCCACAATGGCAGAAATAGCAACATTTTTGGCCTCCATGACCCATCCCGTCCACTTATGTACCAATCCATTGGTAATTCCTCCACATGTACTAGCAAGAACACAGCACCACTTTGCTCCGATTAAAGTGATTAATGTTTCCATAAGGTTACTTACATTTTATATTTTTAAAGGTTTCTTTATCGACACATTGCCGATATGGGTGAATATTATTTTTATTTGCTTGTATTGTGCCCCTGAATGGTTTGTCATCAACCCAAAAGCCAAACCCAGAATTGTCAGCAGATGAGCAACTAATAAGTAACAGGCAGGCTGGTATTATCAGGAGTGCTTTCATTCATTCTGGTTTCGGAAATTTATTTATCGCTTAAATCCCATTTTTGTTTATCTTCATTCCATTGGTATTCCTTACCATCATCTGGATATGCTACAGGTGGTTGCCATTGACAAGTATCTTCATTTAAAACCCATGTATTATAAATTTTAGGCGGAATGAATGCATCTCGTTCTTTATCATAAGTATATCCTATTCCTGCATAGTTCTTACGAAATGACTTACTTTGGTCATCTGAAGGTTCATTACTATTTGATTTATAATGAATACCTCCTCTTGTGTTATAACTCGTCTGTCTATAAGTATCACCAGTTCTTGCACAAAGTTCGAGTTCTTTACCATCATCTTCATCTCTACCCCGAGTAACAAATACTACTATGTCTGAATTGTCAATTTTAGCAAAATGTGTCATACGTCTTTTTTAAGTAAATGTTACAGTTTGACTTGTATCTGAAGTTGCAGTTACTGAGTAAATTTTGTATCCAGAGGGAGTAGTGGAAGTCTGGGTGACTCCTCCTGAAAAAGTAGCTGTTATTGTGTTGGCTATTTTAAATATAACTATTCCTGATCCACCTGCACCACTTGCTGATTCTTCACCAGATCCTCCACCACCACCTGTGTTAACAGTTCCTGCGGTTCCAGCACTATTATAGCCACCTGCACCACCTCCACCAGCACCACCAGCTTGACCAGTTCCTCCACCAGCCCCGCCACCTGCATATGTTACAACACTTCCAGTAATATTATTTGACTTACCATCACCACCATATTGTTGACCATCAGTATTTCCAACTTCACCTGCACCACCACCTCCACCTCCATGAGAAGATGTCCCTGCACCACCAGCAAAACCATATCCTGCTGATTGTATAGCTACACCACCTACATGAGTTGAAAATCTACTACCACCTCCACCAGATCCACCACTTACTCCTACTTTCCCTGTTGTTCCATTTGTACCTCCTCCTCCACCACCTCCAACAGCAGTAATTGGCCCCAATACAGAATTACTTCCAGAACCACCATCAGCATCACTTGAACCAGCAGTTCCACCACCTCCAACAATAATACTATGTGCGGTTGAAAGAGCTAGGTCTAGTGCTAAAAGTTCAACAAGTCCACCAGCACCTCCACCACCACCAGCATTATTAGAAGAACCATTAGCCGCACCACCTCCTCCACCACCAGCAATCACCAAACATTCAACTGTTGTACTCAGTGATGCTTTTGCATTTAGCTGAGTCTGCACATTGGAGGTAACTCCATCCATGTAGTCAAATTCAGCCGCAGTTGTGCCTCCGGCTACATAGTCGGCAAGTATTCGAGCTTTTGTCATAATTTGTTATTCCGTTGGTTTCGGATTGTCTGTTTTAACTTTTGCTACTGCTTTGTACCATTCCCCTGTCTTATCTCCCTTACCAGAAGTCATGTCGTGGAATAGCATATCTAACTGATCTTTTATTCTGGGATAACTATTAACACGATCAGTAATAAATTTCATAGAAGCTAACTCTGTAGTTACATCAATTTTTTCTAATTCATCAAGAGGTGGTTGGGCTTCTTCTACACCCCATTTTACTATTTCCCCATCATTAATAATAATTTCTGTTGCAAAGTCTATTTCTCTGCCTAAGTGTTTTTCAATCTTTAAACTTAAACTCATACTATCTACCTCCTGCTGATTCATACCATCCACAAAATGTGGTATGGGTATTACTTATATCTAAGGCTTGTGTGCCAGAAGGAGAGAAATAAGCAGAAAGAGATGCAAATTCTCCTGCTTTCATATTTGCTGAAGTTGAATGTGCTTGTGCATAAACACCGCCACCCATAGCGTTTTCAATAAAATCATCTGGCCCATTAATGTCTGCATAAGTAACTAAAACATCACTAGCACTTGAATCCAAATGATTAAATCTAGTCAAACATCTTGTAGTTTCAGTATTCATCTGTGAGTATCCTATTATCCAAGTAAAACAATACTTTCCAGGGGTTGGCGCTTTAAATGAATACGGTTGCAGACCACCTGAACCACTACTTGTATTATTAAAATTATTTCCAATATCCCAATGCTCAGTATCAAAATTTACTGTAACATAAGAGTTAGCAGTTAAGGTATGGCTTGAGCCAAGACCAACTTTAAAATTTGGTTTAGACCCTATAGTGCCAGATTTATTTCCATTTTCTCCAGAAAAACCAATTATTCCACTCATGTTTATCTCCTATGAATAATCTTGATCAATATAGGTGCAATATATGTCCATATTACCAACACTTGACCAAACATAAAAAATATCTGTATTTGTTATTACTACCTTTTCTGAAAACACATAAGTTCCTTTTGCTGGTACAGGAGCTTCATTTGTAAAGTAAATATTATCTGTGCCTGTATCTGGATCAACATATAAAGAAAATGTTTCTGCTGCTCCACCCAGATCACAAATTATTACTGAAAGTATTGTATAAATGTGATCCGCTACTCCAGTAATTAAAGCTACATCTGCATTGTTGTTATTATGAACAAATTTCCTTCTTAAAACTTCAGTTCCAGTACCTATTGTGCTTGGATTCCCTGCTGCCATAATCTCCTCCTAATATCCTAAAAATAGTGCTTGATGTGTTGACGATTGCATAAAACTGCCTTTCTGTTTAATTTTACCTGTTGTTGATGTTTCAATATCTACTCCTGCGGCTAATGCAGTATCGGTACTGATCGTAATACTTGAACCATCTGCAACGATTGAGTCTAGGGCTATTGAGCCTACATTAGTGATGTTAGCATCACCAAAACTTACGTTGCCACTGAAGGCTCCTCCTGTGGCTGGTACTGTATCTGCCGGGGAGAAGGTACTTAAGGCAATCACCTCTACTACATCTGAAGCAGTTAGAGCCGCAAGCCCTGCAATCGTACTTCCATTAGTTGCGGTAAAGTCCGTTCCCATAACGAGCTTCACTCCGTTGAGGTACACTGATACTTGCCCGACTGTATAATTAATCAGTACACCGTTGTCATCTGCGGTGACTGACGTTTCACTTCCAGATGCCGTGAAGATAAACCTTTCAGCTTCCCCTAATCCGGGTGCCTGCCCAAGATAACTCATGTTTTATCCTTCTAATGCTGTGACTCTTGCTTCAAGAGCATCCATTCTGGTTTTCAATGCAGTGTTCTCTGCTTCCAAAGCATCGTTCTTTGCTAATAGTTCTTGTACTGCTTTAACCAAGTAAGAAAATAAATAATTATAATTAAGGTTTTTTTGTTCTTCTCCTAACTTTTTACTCCCAACTTTTTGTGTCTTCATTCCATATTTTACCTATATTCAACTGACTTGCTTGCCATTCTGCAACATCAGATTCTATTGCAGTATGAGCTTCTTCCATTAAAGCACTATCTGATTTTGAACCAGTTGTTATTGATTTGTCTACGTAAAATTCTTTACCATTATCATCTATTACTTTGATGCCTATTTTTGTTTTTTCTGCATCATCAGTATCTGTTTCAAATTTAAAGACTTCATATTTCATAATAATTCTCGTATAAATTTTTTAAATGTGCCAAAACGTAGCTCTAAATGCATGTTGTGCGTTATAAGTATTGTATATATATAAAGTGCTTCCATTAGAGATAGAATCTATAAACACTCTATTTCCATTAGGTGTTCCGTCACCTACATGAAATTCAGAATCTCCTGCAAGTTTACTTGGTACTTCCTGCCTATAAGAACACCAAACAATACCTCCATAATTAGCAGTTGTATTAACAATCAATGCTAAAATTGGCCCTGAACTGCCCCAATTAAACCCAACATTTGTATTTCCCGCAATATTAAAAGATGAAGAGGCTTCTATTGTTTTTGCACTACTTATGTCTCTAAATGTAAAGTGATTAGTTACAACGTTGCCAGAGGAGTCAATTCGCATTCTTTCAGTTGGGTCTTGTGACCCGTCAGCAGATGTAGCAAACACCAATCTACCCGGCATATCGTTTGCCCCCGGAGTACCATCAACAGAAGAAATTATAG
>Ga0114899_1001593_pt1 | contig 13082 bp, 8 predicted proteins | sample MalvireepMed_215_FD_83497 | JGI IMG/M metagenome (GOLD analysis project Ga0114899, IMG submission 83497) | Marine viral communities from the Global Malaspina Expedition - Malaspina viral metaG DeepMed_215 | ecosystem: Environmental > Aquatic > Marine > Oceanic | place: Mediterranean Sea... | reverse complement strand
TGCCAATACAACTCTGGCATTTGGATTGGCCTCTCTCACCTTTTCAATCATCATCTTCAGATTTTTTTCAGACTCTTCCATTCTCAATCCACGCAACCCGTCATTTCCACCTAGTTCCAGAATAAAAACATCTGGCTTTGATCTCAAAATCCAGTCGATTCTGTTCAGCCCCCCTGCCGTTGTTTCTCCACTCAGGCCTGCATTCACAACCTGATAGTTCAACCCGGCTTCGTCTATTTTCTCCTGAATCAAAGCCGGAAAGGCACTTTCCATAGGAATTCCATAACCTGCCGTAATGCTATCACCAAAGAAGATTATCCTTTTAGGCTTATCCTGAGAAACAGGATTGTTCATTAATAAAACACTTAGAAGAGTAAAACAGAGAAGTCTAAACATTTGTCGTGTAAAATTTCTTGTACATAAGAACCTTTGAACTTATATATTGGTTCTTGCGTCTGTTCAATATAAATCATCAACCCAACTGATATGACTAATATTCTGGAGGTTTCTCAGCTTTCGAAAACCTACCAAAGCGGAGTCAAAGCATTAACGGTACTTTCCGACATAAGTTTTTCGATTGAACCAGGAGACAAACTGAGTATTGTCGGTTCTTCAGGCAGTGGGAAGACTACCCTTTTGGGGCTTTGTGCCGGGCTGGATCGTGCCTCCTCTGGCAGTGTGGTGCTCAATGGAACCAAGCGGGACAACCTGAATGAAGATGAAAGGGCAAGAGTCCGTAATCTGCATGTAGGCTTCGTATTCCAGAACTTTCAGCTTCTGCCAACGCTCACCGCTCTTGAGAATGTGATGGTACCCATGGAATTGCGGGGCGAGAAAGGCATTAAGAACAGAGCTATGGAACTATTGTCCAGGGTGGGCCTAGCAGAAAGACATGATCATTACCCAACTCAACTTTCCGGGGGTGAACAACAGCGGATTTCCATAGCCAGGGCATTTTCAAACCAACCCAAAATTCTCTTTGCCGATGAGCCCACCGGTAACCTTGACGAAGAAACCTCTGTGAAAATTGAATCGCTTCTCTTCGACCTGAACAAGGAATTGGGAACCACACTGGTCCTCGTTACTCATGACATGGAGTTGGCTCAGAAAACTGACAGAATAATTCAGTTAAAAGGTGGTAAAATCATTGGCGACAGCAAACAAAGCGAACCTGCCGAGGCCTGATGAACAAAAAGCAAAAAACAGACTTCAATTGGCTGATTAAAATGGCCCTAAGAGATAGCAGAAGAAGCAAATCGAGGCTCTTTCTGTTCATTTCTTCCATCACTATAGGTATTGCAGCCCTGGTGGCAATCAACTCATTCAGCGATAATCTGAAGGATGATATCAATGCTCAGGCCAAGGAGTTGCTGGGGGCCGATCTGGAATTGGGCAGCAACGACTCTACCTTCAATTATGGACTGGTGGACACCCTGGAACATGTGGTATCTTATGAGAACAGTTTTGCCTCCATGATCTATTTCCCCAGTAACCAGGGAAGTCGTCTGGTTGATGTGAGAGCACTGGAAGGAGACTTTCCCTATTATGGTAAAATAGAAACCGAACCGGCTGACGCGGAATCTACTTTTCGCGATGGCACAAGAAAGGCTTTGGTAGACCAGAGTGTTCTCATTCAATATAATGTGGCAGTAGGAGACTCCATTAGAATTGGGCTGGTGACATTTAAAATAGAAGGCTCCCTCATTTCATCCCCTTCACAATCCCTAGGTGCTACATTGGTTGCTCCTGCAGTCTACATTCCAATGAAGTATCTGGACGATACCGAATTGATTCAACGGGGAAGCAGGGTCTATTATCGAAGGTTCTACAAGTTCACCAATCCACCGGAAGGCTTTGATATTGATGCGCAAATAAGAATTGACAGTGATTCGCTTCGCATGCACGACATTAGCAGCGAAACTATTGAGGAAAGAAAGGAGGAAACAGGTGAGACCTTCGATGATCTGGCCGATTTCCTGAACCTGGTGGCCTTCGTGGCCCTTTTGCTTGGCTGTGTGGGAGTGGCCAGCGCGGTTCATATTTATATTAAAGACAAGCTTCGTTCGGTAGCTATACTACGTTGTTTGGGCGCGTCCGGCAGAGATACTTTCCTGATATATCTTATTCAGATAGGTGCTGCAGGTCTGATCGGATCTATGTTAGGCGCCCTGGCGGGAACCTTCATTCAAACCATTCTGCCAAAAGTATTTGCCGGCTTCCTGCCTGTTGAGGTAAACATTGCGCTTTCATGGCCTTCTATCCTTGGTGGAGTAGTTACCGGTATTTTTGTGTCCGTCCTCTTCGCTTTGTCACCACTTGTAAGTATCAGAAAGGCCTCTCCACTCATTACCCTCAGAGGCGTGGAAGCGGATGAGAGCACTAAACGCGACAGGCTGAAATGGCTCATATATGCTGCCATTCTGGTATTCGTGATTGGTTTTGCCTTTGTGCAGTTGGGTGAGTTGGACGATAGCCTGGTCTTTACTTTCTTTATTGCCTTCTCTTTCGGGTTTCTGGCGCTGGTAGCAAGGTTCAGCATGTGGCTGGTCAACAGGTTTTTCCCTTCCAGCTGGGGGTATGTCTGGCGACAGAGCCTCGCTAATCTTTATCGGCCCAATAATCAGACCCTGGTGTTGATTGCATCTATAGGCTTGGGCACAGCCCTTATAACCACCCTTTACTTTATTCAGTCTCTTCTCATCAGCCAGGTAGAAATTACAACCGACAATGACCGGCCTAACCTGATGGTTTTTGATATCCAAAGCCATCAGGTAGAAGAATTGGCAAGCCTGGCCAAATCATATGATTTACCCATTTTGCAGCAGGTGCCCGTGGTGACCATGAGGGTTGAGTCTGTGAATGGTATTACACTTAAGGAGGTGCTCAGTGATAGTACAATAGAACTGAGGCGTGGCCCTTTCAGAAGAGAATGGAGGGTTACCTACCGAGATAGCCTGATCGAATCAGAAAAAATTGTAGATGGTGAATTAAAACGTTTTGGCAATAGGTCTGGCCATGACGAGTATCCGTTAGTAAGCCTGGAACATGACTATGCCAGAAGAAACCATATCGAAATTGGGGATACTATTGTCTGGGATGTTCAGGGCATTCCCGTTCCATCTATTCTAGGCAGCACACGGGAAATCGATTGGGAACGGGTTCAAACAAACTTTTTGGCCTTGTTTCCTGAAGGAGTTTTGGAACAGGCTCCACAGTTTCATGTGCTGATTACCCGTGTAAAAGATGTTGAGGAAGGTGCTGTTTTTCAGAGAGAGGTGGTGAAAAACTTCCCCAATGTCTCTGTCATCGATGTGGGACTCATCCTGAATACTTTGGATAATATCCTGAGCAAAATCTCCTTTGTTATTCGCTTTATGGCACTTTTCAGCATACTTACAGGTCTATTGGTATTAGTGAGCTCAGTTATACTCTCCCGGTTCCAACGAATTAAGGAGAGCGTGCTTCTAAGAACTATTGGAGCGAGTAGAAAACAAATCTTCAGCATCAATAGCCTGGAATACTTTTTTCTGGGCAGCCTCGCTTCGCTTTCCGGTATTATCCTTGCGCTTCTGGCAAGCTGGGGTCTGGCCTATTATACCTTCGACTCTAGCTTTGTACCTAACCCGCTCCCCATAATATTGGTTTACCTGATCATTACCGGACTCACTATCTTTATCGGACTCACCAATAGCCGCGGCATTGTAAGCAAACCGCCTTTGGAAGTCCTCAGAAATGAAATCAACTAAATCGGATTTAAGGTGATGAAAAGCTTTGACCCAATTTTCGTAGTTTTGGGTTCAAATTCAGAAACCATGAAAACCATTATTGCATTACTATTTGGTTTTATTCTTTCATTTCCTCAAGACAATGACAAGAACCAGGCGTCTGGCAATTGGGAAGGAAAAATTGAAGGCCCTGGCGCCAGCCTGAAGATTGTATTTCATATTGTGAACAAGGAAGGTGTTCTTTCGGCAACCATGGACAGTCCTGACCAAAATGCCTTTGGATTCAAAATGGACGAGGTGAAGTTCAACGATGGTGTTTTGGAAATGACCATCAAACAGTTTGGCGGGGAGTATAAAGGAACTCTTAAAGACGAGAAATTCACCGGAAAATGGACTCAGAGCGGCCAATCTTTCGATCTTGAGCTGAAAAGAATCAAGAAAACAGGAACAAGCTAAAACTCAGCTTCTATAATCCTTATTGTTAAAGGTTGATGAAATCAATATCTTGAATTCGTCAACCTTTAATTTTATGCAGAAACTTACTTCCCGCTTGTGCTTACTGGCACTGGCATTTTTCACTTTCTACTCTTCCTATGCGCAAATTCAAAGGGCACCAGCCCGTGCTGAGGGAGATGGCCCATTTAATCGTTTGATAATCAGGGGTGTAACCCTCATCAATGGTAATGGTGCACCACCAACGGGCCCCGTAGACATTGTAGTAGAAAAAAACATTATCAAAGGCATCCATAATGTGGGCTATCCCGGTGTTCCTATAGATGAAGCCAGAAGGCCGAAGGCTAATCCGGGCGACAAGGTTCTGGATGCTGAGGGCATGTATTTACTACCTGGCCTGATAGACATGCATGGTCACATTGGTGGAACAGCTCAGGGCACTCCATCTGAATATGTTTTCAAGCTTTGGCTTGGTCATGGTATCACCACCATCAGGGACCCATCTGCGGGAAATGGATTGAATTGGGTACTTGAACACAAGGAAAAGAGTGCCAAAAATGAAATTACTGCTCCAAGAATTTTTGCTTATACCGGTTTTGGACAGGGAGCGAAAGAACCAATCTCTACTCCTGAACAAGCCAGAGAGTGGGTTAGACAGAACAAGGCGAATGGTGCTGACGGCATTAAATTCTTCGGTGCCGCCCCAGATATTATGCAGGCCGCTATGGAAGAAAACAAAAAACTTGGTTTACACTCAGCCATGCACCATGCCCAAATGGATGTGGTTCGCTGGAATGTTCTGAACTCAGCCAGAGCCGGACTCACCTCTATGGAACATTGGTATGGGCTGCCTGAAGCAATGTTCACAGACAAGAAAATTCAGAACTATAGCCTCGACTATAACTATCAGAATGAACAAGATCGTTTTGGTGAAGCTGGCAGACTTTGGAAACAAGCCGCACCTCCCTACTCCGACAAATGGAACGAGGTAATGAACGAGTTGATCAGTCTTGACTTTACCTTAGACCCCACCTTCAATATCTATGAAGCGAGCCGTGATCTGATGAGGGCCTACACTGCTGAATGGCACAATATTTACACCCTGCCCAGCTTGTGGGACTTCTACAGACCCAGCAAAAGGTCTCACGGTTCTTACTGGTTCTCATGGGGAACAGAGCAGGAAGTAGCCTGGAAAGAGAATTACAAGCTTTGGATGACCTTCGTGAACGAATACAAGAACAGAGGAGGTAGAGTAACTGCAGGTTCAGATTCTGGATTTATATACCAGCTGTACGGCTTTGGCTACATACGCGAACTGGAATTGTTGAGAGAAGCAGGCTTCCATCCACTGGAAGTGATCATGTCAGCCACCTTGAATGGGGCCGAGGCTCTAGGGGCCGATGATATGCTGGGTTCGGTAGAAATAGGCAAATATGCAGACTTTGTAATTCTGAAAGAAAATCCGCTCGAAAACCTGAAAATGCTTTATGGTACAGGTTTCATCCGACTGAATGATGACAATGAGGTGGAAAGAGCTGGAGGAGTAGTCTATACAATCAAAGATGGAATCATTTACGATGCCAAGAAACTTCTGGAGGATGTAAGAAGAATGGTTGAGGAAAAGAAAAATGGCATGTCATTCAAATTAACCACTAAGTAATGAAGAAGCAGCTAATTCAGGGACTTATGTTCTCAGCCCTATTTTGTCTCCTGTCCTGTGGGCAAAAAGAAAAAGAGCAGCAAAAAGAATATGAACTGAAGGAATTTCAGGGCATGTCCCTTTTGGGGGATTCGCTGAAAATTCCTGAAAGAACTGAGGCTCAGTTGGCAGGCCTTATGGCCAACCTAAATGAGGCTAAAGCCAATTTTGAAGCAGACCCATCAGAAATGAATTTCATCTGGTTAGGCCGAAGATATGCCTACCTTTCAGACTATCAGAAAGCGATAGATGTATTTACAGAAGGTCTGAAAGAGTTTCCGGAGTCATACAAATTGTACCGTCATAGAGGACATAGATATGTCAGTTTAAGACAGTTCGACAATGCCATAGCAGACTTTAGAAAGGCGCATGAACTTATGCCTAAAGGTATGATGGATACTGAGCCAGACGGATCGCCTAACAAACTGAACATTCCGCTTTCAAACACTCAGTTCAATATTCTGTATCACTATGGCCTTGCCCATTATCTAAAGGGTGAGTTCGAGCAGGCAGAACAAATTTATAAGGAGCTTCTCAACAACTATTGCGATAACCTCGATCTCTTTATTGCCACAACGGATTGGCTATACATGGCCCTGAGAAGACAGAACAAAACTGACGAGGCTCAGAAATTACTGAAGAACATCGTTACGGAGATGAAGATCCTTGAAACAGCCAAGGAGCTAACTGAAATAGCCAATGCCATTATGCTCGATAAGATACTCGACCATAAAACAGAAATAGTAGAAAACGACAGCTACTATAAAAGACTCCTCATGTATTTAGGTGAGCTGCCAGTTGAAGATCTGTTTAAAACCGACAACGAAGACGTGGCATTAAGCCTGGCAACCCAGGGCTATGGCGTAGCAAACTGGTATTTATACAATGGAGATACAACAAAGGCCAGAGAAATCCTTGATCAGGTTTTGGGTGGAGCCAGCTGGGCTGCCTTCGGATATATTGCTGCCGAAGCTGATATGAAGAGGTTGCAGTAAAATTACTGACAAAGCCTAGTTAGTGCATCATTCCCGCGTAGGCGGGAATCTCCATGAAGATCTGCCATTTGACAGTGATTGTTTCTTTCACGGGAATGACGACTACAAATGAAACAAAAAAGGCGATTAAAAAACCGCCTCTTTCTCTTTTAAACTAGAAACTGATTGGCCAGGGGCCACTCGGGTATTTTAAGATGGCCTTTCCTGATTCTCCGTAAGTATTGACCCAGGCAATAGTCCATTCATCGGCAACAATGGTCGAAGTAAATGTCCAGGTATCGCCATAAGCATCTACAAATCCACTAAACCGAATTGTGTTACATACATCGGTAAAAGTGAGAGAAGTTGAATTGGCCTCACCACCACCATAACAGGAGCCATAGGCACCAAAACTCCAATCGCTAAACCTGTACACTCCTCCTCCCATGGCAATAATGTCTACACTTCCATTTCCACTACCTCCGCACCAGAAGTCTGTACCTGTGTAGCTGAATGTCCCTGCCAAATCGGATGGACAAGAAGCTGGAATTGTAAAATCAAAGTGAGAACCAAAAGCAGTGCCTCTTACCGCGGCTGATGAATTATCATAACCAAAAACTCGGTTATCGATCAGGGTAATGTAGCCTTTAAATGAGAACTGATCTCCTGGGGATAAATCTGCAAAACTCAGGTTGAGAGCTGTCAAGATCTCAGGAGCTGTAATGGTAATCTCTTCAATGGCCTTATTGCCATTTTCAGATTCCGTAAATTCAGAAGCATCAAAGGTTCTAAAATTACTGATAGTAACTGATGGACCAGTTACTGGTTTAAAAATTAAATCCAGTTTGTATTCGGTCACCAAATTGCCATTTTCGAGGTCTATAAACTCAACTCCATAAGTATAGGATGATGAGTTAACCGTACTTTCGTTCAATACATTGATCAGCTTGGAAGATTGACTGATCAGTTTGATGTAGGCTCCCTTACCTGCATTGTCAAATGTGAGTATGGGCTCAAGGTTTTCATCTGCACATCCGAATACCAATAACAAGGAAAGTGCTGCGATATATATTCTGTTGAATTTCATTTTATTGAGGTTAATTACTGTTAGTAAACTGTAGCAGAACCATTGTCCCAGAAAACTCCGTCAGTGATTTGTCTTTGAACTGCGTTCTGATTTCTGAGCACATGGTCAGCTGGTAAGAAGAAAGATCTCATAAACGCACCAGGAGTACTTTCCAAAGCAGGAGCCATATTAAGTGGCATTCCTGTTCTTCTGTACATGTTATAAGCCTCAATACCATTTCCCCAAAGGGCTATGTAATATTCCTTCATTACAACATTCAGGCGCTCAGTATCGGTAGCAGCTGCATCGTATAAACTCAGTACATGATTGATATAGGCATCAACATCGGCATCATCAGGCACAAAAGCATCTTTAACACTAATCAATACCCCTCTTTGGTTAATCTGTTTGCTAAAGGTGGCAGCGTCTCTTGACTCAAAGCCCATTACCTTAGTAATAGATTTTCTAACTCCGCTTTCAAGCAAACCTCTGGCGTTGTCGGTAGTTCCGATTGTCAAGGCTGCTTCAGCCCTCATAAAGTCTGTATAAGAAGCAAGCATAATCGGCCAGATACCTCTACCCTTGGCTCCGGTTTGGCCACTTTGTTGCTGATCATCGAATGAGTTCTCATCAAATAGACCTCCAAATGGGTAAAGTCCATAGATAGTTCTCAAAGGACCATCGGGTGGAATACCTTCGCTATTTAAATGATCTCTGCCAAGGTATCCATCGCCTTCATAGGCTACGCAGTAAGGCATTCTGGAATCAATGGCTGTATACCAGGCTGGCTTTTGGCTCTGATCTGGTGTATTGGAGAAATGACATGAGTATTCGGAATCATCCAAAGCAGAAGCATCCTCAACCTGACGATAGAAATAGTACCTGATTCGTGGGTCTATAATCGGGTTTCCACTGCCGTCTTCCTTTTCTGCCCTCAGCAACCACATGTAATAGTTCGACATATAATCGCCATCGGTAGTCTCGTAGGAGTTATTATATCTTGGGTGTCTTGAGTTCGGGTTCTCTCTGGTAGTACCATATGAAAACTGGAAGTCTTCAACCGAAGAGTCTATCAAGTCACCAGCACTGACCAAAGCATTAATAACACCCGCAGATTCAGTCGGGTTAACAAGCCTGGTGGTTACAGCCGCTCTGAATTTCAGTGTTTTTGCCAATGTGGCCCACTTACTTTTGTCTCCATTGTAGAAGTTGTCATATGTTGGAGTAGGCGCTGTTGTTTCCGACTCCAGAATGGTGATAGCCTCATTCAACAAGTCGACAGCTGCATTGTAAATAGCCGTACCCTGGTCTGCGGATGGGGAGATTATTCCAATACCCTGTAGCGACTCGGTGTAGGGAATATCTCCGAACACATCTACCATCACCATCATACTATAGGCCTTCATGATTTTCACATTGGCTATATGAATGTCTGAACCCTGAGCCTCTGCCAGGCTAATAACAGCATCAATATCCGGCCAAAGCACTTGATAAACTGTGTTCCATATTCCATTGAAGGAACTTGGATTGGAAGCATTCAGATATTGATATGAACTGGTATTGGCCGTCATCCGCACCAGTGAAGCAGGATAATACCAAACTCCATTCATCATAGAGGCCATGGTTAACTGCACATTGTTGTACAGGTCATTAATCTGGGCATTGGATGGATTTACCTCCGAAGGATTCTCCAGATTTTCATCGAGTTTTTCGCAAGCCACCAGACCCACAAAGAGTACCAGTGTTACTAAGGCAAATATTTTTTTCATCTTGATTTTCATAAGTATGGTTAAATAATTTCCTCTCTGCTTAGAATGTCAGGTTCAGGGTTACACCATAGCGCTTGGCCGTTGGGGCAGTTCTGAAGTCGAAACCACGACCGTTGCCAACACCTAAACTGAGCACTTCGGGGTCGAAATTGATCCCCTTTGGAAAATTCGGAGCCCGGTAAAACAGGTTTTCACCAGCAATGGTTATGGCTGCAGTACCAAATGGTGATTTGGCGAGCAGAGCTTTCGGCAAAGCGTAAGACAGAGATACTTCCCTCAATCTGATGACAGTGGCATCGAAAACCGAGCCTTTGTTAGCCCCGAAATAGGCATCAAAGAAGGTGTCTCCCATATAGGTTTGAATATCGTTAGGCGAGCCATCGCCCTTCACTCCCGGAAGTATGATTGGCTGATATCTGTTCACGTCTGTATCTGAGGTATTACCCCTGGCCATCAAAGCCGCTACGGTAGAAGAGTAAATATCTCCTCCGGAAATGTATGACCATTGAAAGCCGAAGCTGAATCCTTTCCATGATATATTGTTGATCCAGTTGGCCTGAAAATCTGGGTTAGGATCTCCAATAATGGTCGGATTTGAATCTTCGGTATACGATCCCTGACCATTGACTATCAAATTGCCCTCGTCATCACGGAGGAAGTCAGTCCCGAGCATAGCTCCATAGGGAAGTCCCGGACGGGCAATATTTGCAACAAAATCAGTATAGCCGGCAATGATAACCTGATCCACTCCGTCTGTTATACTTACCACTTTGCTTCTGTTCTTGGTATAATTCAAGGTGAGGTTCCATTCAAAATCTGCCTTTTTGATCATGGAGAGGTTAATGGCCGCCTCAATTCCCTTATTGGTGACAGTAGCTCCATTAACCGTAGTTACATCATAGCCAGTAGCCGGATCGAGCGGCAGGTCGATAATCAAGTCTTCCGATCTCTTGTCATAGAAGGAAATATCAAGACCTATTTTGTTGGAAAGCAACTGAGCTTCTAAACCAACCTCGAACTCACTATGTGTTTCGGGCTTAAGGTTTGGGTTACCCAGTACGTTGGAAACAGAGTTTGTATTCAACTGGGTACCCTCTGGTCCAATAAACACGTTGGTTGATGCACTCAAAATTGATCTTGTTCTGTAAGGATCGGGATAACCTGCTGAGGTACCATAACCTACTCTTACCTTGGCAAAATCTATGAATCTGTTACCTTGTAGTGAAGGAATGGCCTCGAAAGGCAGGAATGAAAGACTTCCAGATGGATAAACAATTGACCGGTTGTCCTTTTCAAGGGTAGAGGTCCAGTCATTTCTGGCCTGAACTGTTGCGTAGATATATTCTCTATAACTAACTGTGGCTGTAGCATAGGCACCAACGGTATATTCCTCAGTCAGATAGGTACGGGCTGTTTGGCTTACAAATTTGTCGTGAGCAAAAAGGCCGTATACCAATTGATTATTGCTGAAAGTACCGGAATAGTCTAACCTCTGCTCACGGTAGTTGAAACCTAGTAATCCCGATAAACTCCAGCTATCATTTAAAGACTTGTTGTACATGAGGTTCACCAGGTGATCCTTCCAAGTGCTGGTGCGTGTGGTAGTATTATAATAACCATCATTATCACCAGTACCACTACCCCGGTTAACCTTTCTCTCCGAATTTTGGGTGTAATTGTCGATAGAGAGTCTGTACTGCAGTTTTAACCACTCGCTCAAGTCATACTCCAGTTGTATGTTGGCGTAAAAGCGCTTTACATTTTCTAGATCCGACTTGTTATTGAGGTTCCATAAAGGATTCTCAATATCTCCTCCCCTTCTATAATATATATTCGATCCGTTAAGGGGGGACTGATAGGGTAGATTCATCAAATCGATAGAACGGGGTGTAAACAACACAGCTGCAAACAAGCCATCTCCCGAACCACCGAAAGCGGGGTTTGTGAGTGGCCTTCGGATTTCAGAATCTACATAGTTGAAATTTCCTTTAAGCCTGATTCCATTATCCAGCTCTGTGGCAGCACCAAGACCAAAATTGCTCTTCTTTTGGTAGTTAGAAGCACCACCCCCTCTCATTTCATCGAGGGCCGGTGTAAACCCTGCATCATCAAGGAATGAATAGGTAGCACTCACCGATGAACCATTACCCAGGTTCTTGGCGAGAGAAAGGGAGGTATTGTATGTCCATCCCGGCTTTTCGAAAAACTTCTCAACCGAATTATAAGGCTGATAGGCATATCTTTCACCTATAAATTGAGGAACGTCATCATGGTATTGTGCCTGGTCATAAGGATGGGCTATGGTGCCATCAGCAGCCACACCATTGGACCCTCTGGTGGTAAAAGCAGGTCCCCAATTTGAAAAAAACCATCCAAAATCACCGGAGAACCCATTACCATAAGTGTCCTGATAATCTGGCAGATTGGCCACTTTGGTGGCAGATACCTGCTGTACAAAGGCAATCTCAAATTTCTCCTGAGCATTGGCACCTGCATTACCATTTTTGGTAGTGATAAGAATTACCCCGTTTCTTCCAGCTTCTCCATATAATACAGTAGCGGAAAGACCTTTTAGAATACTGACATTTTCAATGGTCTGAGGATCCAGATCAAGAAAACGCGATGAGGCTGCACCACCTCCAGATGAAAAAGACCCATCATTGTTGGTGTCAGAGTTGAATGGAACTCCATCTACAACAAAAAGCGGCTGGTTGGAACCTGTTATTGACGAATACCCCCTAATAATAACGTTGGTTCCTGAGCCAGCCAAACCTGAAGTTTGCGTGATATCGACCCCTGTCGCTTTACCGCGGAGGAGTTTGGCAACATCCTTTTCCGGCTTGGATTGAATGAGGCTCTTATCCAGGCTCGCCACAGCAAAACCAACGGAGGCTTTCTCCTGCGTAAAACCATAGGCAGTTACAACCACTTCGGAAAGTTCAGTCACTTCCGGCACCAACTGAACATTGATCACAGTTTGATTGGCAACCTGTATCTCTTGGCTTACAAAGCCCAGAAAGGTAAAAACCAGAATGTCATCCGGTCCGGAAACCTCAATGGAATAGGTTCCATCTGCGTTGGAAGGGACACCTTTGAGGGTACCCTTAATAAGAACGGTTACTGAGGGTAGGCCCTGATTCGTATCATCAGTGATCCTACCCGTAATCTGACGCACTTGGGCTAACCCAATAGCACTCATTAGAGTCGTCAGAGCAAGAATTAGCAAAACTCTCTTCATAATAATCAATAGTAGTAGTTTAATTTTGATATGATTATATACGATTTTATTGAGTTATAAAAACTTGATAAAAATAATTTTGCTATTCAATTGATGTATTTATTTTATAATATTTAATTATTACAATAATTTTTAAAATTTAGTAAAGAGAAGTGGAT
>Ga0114899_1001592_pt1 | contig 13083 bp, 9 predicted proteins | sample MalvireepMed_215_FD_83497 | JGI IMG/M metagenome (GOLD analysis project Ga0114899, IMG submission 83497) | Marine viral communities from the Global Malaspina Expedition - Malaspina viral metaG DeepMed_215 | ecosystem: Environmental > Aquatic > Marine > Oceanic | place: Mediterranean Sea... | reverse complement strand
GAATACTTTCCACATAGACATAGTATTGAGATACAAACAGCACAGAAACCCCTTGATGAAGTCAACACAATTTTACATGAATTACTGCATGTCGTAATCATGGACATTGGGGAGACTCAAAAAGGGGGACTGTTAGCTGACGATGAAGTAGAAGAAAAGTTTATTTATAATGTAGCCAATTATCTTACTCAAGTCTTTCGGGATAATAAGTGGTTACTAACTTATATGCAAAATAAATTCAATGAGTAAAGGAACCGGCATTGCGGGGGCACAAGATTACGTTCCCCCAAAAACTAAGGTTTACAGTTGGGTATGTGTAAGCTGCCAGCAGGAGTTTACTGTAGCGTCCGCCGTAGTGTGGGCACAGAATGGGTTAAAGCACCGATGTAAAGACTGTCACGCAAAAAATAAACAACTACTAGAGACATTAACTTCTTAGCCCTTTGAAATTAATCCCTTTACTCTGGCTTCTACAACAGGCAGTAGCCTAATGCCACAATAGCCTAGCAATTTTTCGGTTCACGATCCAGTTGGTCATACCGCCACAGCCAGCCGCCGCAACACAACAGGTCTTGGCTCCAATGGCGAGGATTAGTGCTTCCATAATATGTTCTCCGGTTTATCTAGCAGCCGATGAACCAAAGTAAAAGCTCACGATTGCCGCTAGTGTATGCAAATACATCGGCGCTAGTGGTATCCCATTTATCTCTTGCCATTCTATCTGGGAAGTAGATTCCCATAGAAAGGGAATAGAGAAGCCGCCTTCTTTGACAAAGGAAACTAAAACGGGGATGTCAAAGAATGGGGCCGCAAATGGTATTATCACAATAGCCGATACACATATGAGGGCGATGGATCGCCTTGTCCATGCAAAGCTTTTATCCTTTAGCCCATGTTCTCTTGCTTGCTGAACAATTTTAGCTTGTGCTTGCAGTCCTGCAATCATCATCTTCTGTTGTTCAGCTTTATGTTTTACAAGCTGGCCTATGATGGTGGTCACGAAGCCTAATATGGACCCGCCTAGTAAAGTTGTTACTAGTTCCATTATTTCTTTAGTGCTCTTAGTATATTATCAAGATGTTCTACGTTCGTAAGATTTGGCTTACGTCCAAATGTCGTGTTATAGGAATCAATTATATCCTGTACAACATCTTGGTCTTCTTCTCCCAATTTTAGACGTAATACTCTTGCTAGTTGACGATTCTTTTTTTTGTATTCTGGAGAATCTTGGTTATCAAATCGATGTACTGCCCGTCTAAGTCCAGCCTCTAATACATTAAGCACATTACCTCTAAATTTAGGAATTTGCGCTGTTAGCGTCCGCCGTTTATTGGCATGATCTAAGTTTTGATACCCTCTAGATGTAATGAGTGGCAGAATATTTTTCTCAATAACTGTCTGATAGTGGTGTCTTGCTAGCCGTGTAAGTTCTGGATCACCACGGATGTTTGGAAACACTTCCCATCCTTCCAAATTTACTCTAGCAAGTTCTTCTTCAAAAAGATTCTTGTACCCGATAGGTGTTTGTCCAGTGAGTTGACGCTCCAATGGAAAGGGCGGTGTTCCCGGCAATATTCCAGCTCTAGCTATCTGTTCACCCGCAGTTTTAGTAGCTGGCAGAACTGGTAAAATAGGAGATAGCCCTTCAAATTCCAGTCCGAAAGGTAGAGCATATTGACCTCTAATTTCCCCTGTTTCTGGGTCTTCATATGGCTTAATAGGAAATGATCGCATTCCAGTTCTTAATACTTGATCCAATAGATTTACCCTAAAGCCCGGACGTTCTTCTTGAATATTTGCTGAAAAAATTGTACCATACATTTTAGGATTAAGAGTTCCCATAACATCTCTAACTTCTCCTGCAGCAACAGTAAAAGTATTAAACCAATTTCCAACAAATTTACCCAAGGCTATTGCACTTCGCTTTTGAACCTGCTTATCTTCTATGTCTGTAAAAAAGCCAGTGGCTAATAAGTCTTTCTGGACCTCTTTATAAACATCACCCCCAAAACCTTTAACAAGTTGTGTATTTCCCAAAGACCTTAAAGTTTCAAGAAATCTTTTACGGCTTTTCTTCTCCTTTGAACTAAAAAGGTAATGGTCAATACGATCTTTCGCTATGTCAGTCCATTTTTTTCGTGCATCTTTATTTAATATAAATGATTCAGGCAGCAACGTGGTATGCAACGCTATGTCTGCCATAAATAACCACGGTAAAAATGGACCCCAAAAAGCACCAACATCTTTATATAAACCTGTCTCTTCATCATAGAGTTCCCAAAATCTAGCACCCGGTCCTTGGTTGGCTCGAAGTTGTATTGCCCCATACAACATTGCTGTTCCTGTTAATTGTTGAACTATACGTTCAGTATATTCGCCACCAGTAATGGGCGTAGTCTCATAAACTAGTCGCCCAGTTTCTGGGTCTTTTGATTTTATACCTCGCATGTGCCGCCATGATGTGCGCCGCTGTCCTGCCCTAGTTACTTTACGATAACCGTCCGTCACTCCTATTTTACGAAGGAATAAGGCAGGATCAGCCATACCAATTATAGGAGCATGTTTAAGGACAAATTCAAGAGAGTTCATCATAAATCTAGGAAATGGAACTGCTGCTGCACCAATTGGATGAGAAAAAGTTTTAACAAATCCATGAGCCATTCGTTCACTAAAGCGTGGGCTGTCTACGCCTTTTCCTTTAGATCCACGATACGACTTTTGATATACAAAATGTAAAGCTTCTTGCATTGATTGTGAAATCACTTCAGTATCAATTTTATTAAAGTTTCCTTCCTGTAAAATATTAATTAAATTTTTTCTCCCGCCTACTCGCATAGTTAATTCAGTAGCAAATATCGCTTGTTTGAACATGTTATCAGAAAGAGTATTTATTCTATTAAGAAACATAGAACCTTTTAAAAGCCAAGTTGACATTCCTTTTGTTCTAATTGGATCAGCAGCAGCGACATCTGCTAATTGGCGATACATCCTAGCTACTTGGTCAGGAGCATTCATATGATGGATTAATTTAATAATCTGGGCTTCTGCTGGATTAAGAAGATGATGGCCCAAGACAATACCAGTCCTCATTTGATCTATATCCCAATGTCTCAATCCTTGAAAGAAATGATTCAAAGCATAAAGTGGAGTTCTAATTGTAGCATTAATAGTATTACGAATTGTGGTTGCCGTTTGCATAGTCATAAACCCAAGACGGGCTTTATTTACATTTTCAAAGCCTCTCCATAGTTTTACTTTTCCTGACTCTACAGCTTTAGCAAGGACGGAATAATGAGATATCTCGTCTGGAGTTAGCAATGAAACAACTTTTCCCCCAACTTCTCTACTTCCTAAGCCAAATTGTTTCACAGCCCCTGCAAGATTACGGAATAATTTAGCTTGTTCTCCATATGTTTTTAATGTACGGCCAGCATGTGACGCATCAGCCATAAGTAAATGGCTAAAATGAGCAAAATTTAATCCATATTTTTCTGTAACTTTAAAAAGTTCTTGAAGTGTGGTCTTACCTACCCGCACTTCTAATATCTTTGTAGATGGAGCGTATGTATGTGGGTCTGCTAGTCCTACGGCTGCCTCCATGTCTCCCAAAGCTCGTGAAAAATATTCGGTAAATCGTTCTCCTGACTTTCTCCCAATACCAGTTTTCACAATCCACTCAGTTGCAGCATTTATTAAATTTTTTCTAACGGGTTCGGCAAGGCTAAGGATAAAGTCTTCGGAGTCAGGGGCAATCCTTTGTTGAATCTGCCAAAATTTTGCTGTTCCCGCTGCTACTTGTTCTCTATTAAGTGCTCGTAAATCTTCTGTGAATTTTTTTGCTGTAACTTCGGCTACACCTCTCTGCTTTGAAGTTAAAGTGCGTAAAAACTGATCAAAATTTCCAGCAGCAGCTATAGCTTTATCTACTTGTGCGGTGAATGCCCTTCCATATAAATCCATTGCCTTTTGTTCACTGGTAAATTTAAGTGCTCCACCTATAGTACCTGTTAAAGCACCAGCACCTAATCCCAATCCACCGTACACTGCCATTCTAGTTTGAGCATCTATATCTTTAAATTCTTCTCTTCCTGTTTCTTTTAGTGCGGTTGCTTCTGCATAGCCATGCGCTGCTCCAAAGCCACCTTCTACAAGTCCAAACCTTCTAGCACCTGCCCTAGCATATTGCCCTCTAGTTACACGAGCTAGGGCCGCTGTTCTCGATGTTCTTCCACCAGTCTGACCAATTACAATATCTCGCATAGCAGCAGCTTTTGCAGCGGTACTCGTAGGAGGCACAGCAAGTTGTCCTACTGCTTTTCTGGCTGTCTCCCTAAGAGCAAGTTGTCGAGTAAGCTGAACAGCAGCTTTTGCTCCACCTGCAACTGCTCCTCTTCCAAGCCAAGCGGGCACAATTGTAAAGGGAGAGGCTGATAATGCAATAGTTGCTATTGTTGAAGGTGCTTTTATAAGTCCTTCAAGATAGTCAAGTCCAGTTTGTACTTTACCTGTAGCTCCGGTAGAAGCATCAAATGCTAGAAACATTTTTCCCATTCTATCTTTTGCTTCTGCATCAGAGCGTCGGACATGTGTAAGATTTCCAAAAGCCGTACCTTCGTTAACCATAGAAAATCTCATAAGTTCCATGAAATTATCTAGAATCTGGGTTGGTTCAGCATGTGTTTTTCCGGTTCGCTCCTGCAAGAATACAGAAGCATCATGTAGGAACTCACGATTTCCTAAAAGTTGCTCTCTTGTTAAACTTTCTTGTCGATAGTATGGAAGTTTCTCTGCCATTATAGACCTACTCCCTAGAATACCCACCAAGACCAGTAGTACGTCTACTACCTAATATCGGTTCTATTTCTGTTGCATAAAAGTTTCTTAGGAAGTTGTCAATAACGGCTTGACGCTCACTGCTAACTTCACCTATTGGACTTTGCCTCCGCATCCAACTAAGGGCATGTAGTGATACACCTGAATCAGTCCTAAGAATCCTCTTCATTTCTTCTAACATTATTGACATAGAAACTTCTGAGCTGTTTACCGGATATGTCATTTCGTCTGCCAGAGTTTTCTGAGTTTTTCTAGCAAATTTTACTAACTCTGGCAGATTATTCAGTAATGTTACAAGTGATACTGTTTCGTAGTTAGTTTTGTCCCTTATAAACTTTATGGCTCGTCGCCGATCTTCCCAACCCTTTACTGCGAGAGTGCTTTCTTTGCGGTATCTACCGAGAAGTGCAATAAAATAAGGTACTGGTTCTGATCCTCGCTCTGGATAATTATGATCTGCCCACATCCTCCATTCAGCGTTTACCTGCTCAGGAGGACGCTGTAGGTCTGGGTTTAAAAATTCTTCTTCCCTTAGGATGTGGAGTGGAATTTCTAAGTTGTCATCTAAATATTGTTTTACAGCAGGTTCTATATTCTCCGCTGTTACCTCCTCGTTGGGTAACAATGGCAACTCTCCACTAATTCGTTTATCAACCTCAATGGCATCTAACTCTTGTGCAGAGACAAACCCAGACGAGTCACTATCATCTTCACCTTGATCACTGGGCTCCCTGATTATTGGTGGTGGCTCTGGCAGTAGTATAAATTCTCGCTCTGCATCTACTAATGGGGCACTGGCCGCTTCTGGTGGGGCACTGCCCCCTACTTCTGGCAACGCCAGACCAAGCCTAACATTCAATGGTTGGTTACTTATATCTTCTATTGGTACAAGAGTAGTTTGTGGTCCCTCTTTCATCGTCCGATTTGCTGCTGCGGGTACTACAGATAAATCTGGTGAACGCTCTATTGAGAGATTTAGTGCTTCTATAGCTTTATACAACAACCTCATTTCAATGCGAAAATCCGATGTGATCTTAGACACATCATTAACGTTTACGGTATCAGCCACATCTCCAAGTATATCAGTCCAAGTATTTTCGTCTAGCTTAAATGGGATATTTCCCTGTTGACGATCCAGTATAAACTTTGCAAATGTCATAGCTAATGGAAGGTTAGCTAACTCTTCTGCACGTCGTCCCTTTTCAATATTTTCTTTATACCACTCAACGACGACACTAGTATTCTGATTTCCCAGTTCTATCAAATTATTAAAGGCATTATATATCCCAGGAGTTGCTGCAAATAGCGAAACAAACTCATCTGCTGTTAACTTTGGTTCAACTTGTAGTACCTCACCACCTGCTACATCAAGGGGGTCTACAAGAGCAGGGGGAACAAGGGATGGGTCTCCGTTGTCTATACGGATGTGCGGGTCATGCAAGCCTAGTTTAAAGCCATTGCTCTCTACAAGCTCCTCAACAGTACGCAGTTTTACGCTTTGTAAAACCGCAAGTTGGTTTTCTGGAGAAAGATCGTTTAGAGCAGGTCCATGCTGCCCTCGATAAGCCATAACCGCTGTCGTCGCCGCAGCTCTTGCTGCCTTTTGTATTGATCCGGGCAACTCATCAAATAACCTTACTGTAGGTGTGTATATCGTCTTATCAACCTCCCTAGATATCCCAAGATTCTGGGTATGTTGGTCCAGAAGCTGATCTAGACTTGGAACGTTATTTCCGCTTCTGTCAAATAATAAGCTATATCCACCTGTTAAACCTTCTTTAGCCCATTGTGTTAAAAGAGCAAGCCCCGACGGGGTAATTAGCCTTGGTTCCTTATTTGGGCCAGCTTTAGGTGGAAGTATTTTGTCTTGCGTAATGGTTCCGGTTCCCGCTGTTAGTTCCGCTATCAGGGTTTTTAGAGGATCAATATTCGTTCTGCCACTCAACCACGGTGAATCTGGGAGCATGGCTTGCTCAAGAAGGGATCGCAAAACTAACTCCGGTACCATCTTACTAGTCATATACTCATTTAATTGTACATAATTATACCCCTCCAGCAGTTGCGTCTGTTGCCATGTTAGCAATGGAGATTGAATATCACTTGCCATTATTGTTCTGTAAGCACCGGGGAATGAGTATGCAAAGGCTGCTGAATCAGCATCATAATTAAACTCAGCGTCCAGCCACGGGTCTAACGCAGTCGCCAAGAAAGCTGATGCTCTCCCAAAATCTATTGCTGTCATTGGTTTTATAGAAGAAGTTGGAACGTTTGGTATCCAACCTTCTTCTCTGCTAGCGGCTTGTGCTAGGTTGAGTAGATGAACAATCTCCCTCAGTGGAGTATCTCTAGTAAACCTTCCAGATTGACCAAGTATAGTATGTGTTAAATCTACATGTGTGCCGTTTTGACTATCCGGTACCCAAACACCGTCGTTGTTTTGACTAACTAATCTATTTCTCCAACCACGGGCTTCTCCAACTAGTTGGGCCAGATATTCATCATTAAATATGTTAAGGTCATAGTCCCTTTGTAAATTATATTGCTCTATTCTTTCTGTTCGTGTTAGCGGTCCTCCTCTAATCCGAATCGGTGAAACTCCTCTCCCCTCTAACGCACTAAGTTCATAATCCTCTGGTAAGTAACCTAGTATTTCCTTTGTTTGTCGTCTGGCTTCTTGCTCTACAGTTGCTGTATCTCCACCTAACATTGCCAACCTATTGCCTAGCATGAAACGTAAATCATCTATAAAGCTTTTATTTTCTTGTGGATCATCTGGCATTGGTGTTAAGTTAGGTTTACCTTGAATATCCATAATAGCCATATCAACCCATTCTGGACCAAAATTAAAGTCTTGTGGTAATATGTCAGGTTTATCTATTCCAAAGCCCTCATAAACAGATATAGGGGGATCTTCTGGCAGACGTTGTCGTTTCAACTCCTCAAATTCATCTATGTATTCATCAATCGTTTCTGGTGGGAGACTAGCTAAATATGTCACACTCTTGGGATCTTGAAGACCCAATGGACCACCAGTATACGGAAGTAGCTTCTGAAAGTTCGCTCTATAAACTTCTGTCTCTTTTCCAAATATTTGTTTCGCTTCTTCTCCACTTGCAACCATATCAGATGTTGTAGTGCTTAACAAAGTAGCCATGCGTTGGTCCTGTGTAGATAGCCTTTCTCCAATAGCTCCCGCCGTATAAGCATACACATCTGCAGGATTTACCTCTAATTTCTTCCAAAGATCCGATACAATTCCCATTATACTCGTTCCTCTTCATTAATAGGGCCAAGTTCTCGTGCCATTAAACCCTGAGATTCTACTGCCTCTGTCAATCTATTTAATTCATCATTATCGGACGTTTCTAATTGATCAGTTTCGGAAATTTCTAGTTGACCATTTTCAGAAGACTGGCGTGAGGCCAGTTCCATAACAGCAGCCTTTGGTGTCTTCTCTTGCTGTGCCACACCGTCTTTATAGTCTGTGTCTGTTGACTCAGCTACTGTCTTAATTAATTCAAATATGATTGGAGAAATCAGTACAGCTACATCTATTGTATGTAATCCTTGCATAACTCCACCTAATACAATAGCATCTACTAAATCTGTTATTGGATATCCAGATTCTAAAATCTGCAACATATGTGCAGTAGTATCCGGTTCTCTTAACTTCTGAAGATAATACTCTAATGCCTCATTGGGCGTAGAATATTTTGGAGGCGTTTCCCACGGCCTAGCTCCTAGTTCTGTGGTCAATGATTCCCCCGGAATAGCCGAAGAAAACTTTGACAAATCTCTATTTACCATAATAACTCCTTATACTCTTGCAGTCTCAGATGTAATTTTTGGAAGTGCCATTTCTTCAGCATCCTTTTTGATCTTTTCTTGATTCCGTCTTTGTATTTGTCCTGCTAAACGAATAGTCGCTCTCCATAAATCCCTAGAATGGGGAAATCCAGCCACTTGTAGCGGTTGTTTTTGTGCTTTTTCATACTGTTTAGCTAATAGTCCCCTATATTCACTTTTAGCTAATGCTGTTCTAGTTCCTGCATCTATATCTTCATGGAATTGTACGGCTGAAGGTTCTTTTATCAATGCCCCTACGAACTGTTCTAATTCACTTGGTCCAGTTGACGTAAAATCTCGTTCTCTCGCTGTTCTAGTAAATTCCTTAGCTAGAGCAGTTACATCTTTCATTGTGTTGTCTCCTGCTAAGTAACGCTGAATAGCAATTAGTTCTGGATCATCTTCTGCTTGTATTTGTTTGTTTATACTTAGCAGGAAATCATTAGTTATTGCACTTGCAGTTACATTTCTACTTGCCATTTTATGCCCCTTTCAAGATCGTCTTAGCGCCAGTCACAAGTGCTTTTCCAAGAACAGTAACCCCTGTTTGAGCAAAGGGTGTTAGAATTGAACTTAGGAAACCACTAATGCCTTTTGCCCTCTCTCTCGCTGAAACCAATTCCGTTAACTCTGTCTTATTTTTAAGCTGTAATTGTGTCAACAGCAACTGCTGAAGCCTATTCTCTTCACTTTCTCCGCTTTGCCACGCAAAGTTCATCACATCACGATATTCTTGCCATAAATTATTATAAGCTTGATTGCTTATATTTAATAAATTCTGTGCATTTGTTTGATTTGCAAAGTTAGCTGCAGCGGTATCCATTGTTGAAATTTCTCTACGCCATACAGCATTACTCTGATTGATAGCCAATTGATTCTTAGCATTAAATTGATCTCGTTGATTTACCAATTCGGCGTTAAATCTATTCAATGAATTTACTTGACCAGCATTAAACTGATGTATAGCATTTGCCTGACCAGCATTAAACTGTGAAATATTAGTAACTAAGTTATCGTAAAATTGATCTGTCTGTTGTTGACTTTTAGCATTAAGTTGAAGAGCAGTATTCTCCGCTGCAACATCAGTAAGAAGTGCTTGTGCTTGCTGCTGTGAACTCAGCATGGCAGACTGTTGAGCATTGGTAAGATTTTGAACGTCAAGCTGTAATACGTTCTGTGCATTCTGAACTTGAGCCTGTTGTCTATTATTTAGATTAGCAATGTCTAAATTTGCAAGGGCACTAGCCTGTGCTAGAATTAATGCCTGTTTATTTTTCAGATTTTCTAAATCCACTGTTTGTGCAAATCTAGAATTTTCAAGGGCAATTTGTTGATCTGCAGTAAAGTTACGATTGGCAATATCTGCTACTTTAGCAGCATTTTGAACACGAGTTTGAAACGCAATGTCAAATTCCTGACCCATAAATTGTGCTCGATATTGAGCCTGAACCATAGCTGCTTGCTGTCTATTCGTTAAATTTTGCGCTTCAAACTTAGCAACAGTTGCTGCATCTAATTGGGCAATAGGTAATGCTGCTTCCATTGCCGCTTGAACGATTGCTTGTCCAGCTATGCTACTGGCTCCTAACCCTCTTTGCTGTAAGATTGCCTGTGCAGAACGAATAGCACCGCTGGCCCAAACAGGAACTTCTCCATCTTCAAACTGTTGAAGTAGCGTAACAAGTTGTCCTTGAACGGTAGCTGCTTCCGTTGGAGCAGCGGTAGCTGCTTGGGCTTTCTGTTCTATAAATTCGGCTGCTCGATCTGCCTGATCTGTAGGTAAATCAATTTCTTCTCCGGGTTGTTTAACTCTTGATGTTGGTGCTTGCACGGTTACTGGTTCAATATCTTGAGCGGCTTGAACATTAGATACTTGTGTTTGTGTTGCTGTTTGAGCTTCTACTGTCTTAGTCGGAGCTAACAATTCTTGTGCGGTACTTGGTAATTCCTGTATCTGAGGAGTAACTGTTGCCGCTTCAACTGTAGGTGCTGTCGCAGTAGTTGGTCCACCTGCTTGTGCCGCTAGTGCTGCTTGAGATGTTGAAACTCGTCTATCCCCTGCTACCTGTCCAGTATATTGACCTAAAAGTTGCGCCTGTTCAAATGGAGTATATGTAGGTTGAAAAGCAGTTTCAGGGGGTAACTGAGGCTGTAATATTTTTGAAACAGTTTCTTGTGCTATCCCCGGATATTGTGCAGGTTGCGGTTGCTGCTGCTGTTGCTGCTGAGATTCCCAAGCCGGTGGGCTATTCCCCACGTTCTGGCTAGGATCGATATAATAATTATAACTCCCCCTGTCAGACTCCACGGTCTGCTCTGGCCCAATGTAATTCCCACCCGGCCCGAATTGTTCCTGACGAGCATTCCATTCTCTCGTAATCGCATCCCAGTTCGCATGTCTTAAATCTCTAGTCGCCTGAGACTCATTCGGATTAGTGGTCCAATCTGCACTTGGTGGCAAAGCACCGGGTTGTCCTGCAGTATAGTTCTCACCTGTTTTTGGATTATACCAATTCTGTATTACATGCATACCGGCACCCCTTTGACTCTGAAATCCAAAATTAGGACGATCAGATTTAGGTGTTCCGGCTGGCTGTGTCTGCGGTGTTACGGGGACTTGGGTTCCAGTAGAAGGGGCAATGACCCCTGTAGGGTTTGTTACGGGGACTTGTGTTCCAGTATTTGCATCTTGCTTAAGTTGCTGGTCCGTTTGATACTGTTGCCACTGCTGTTCATAGCCTTTAAGTTGTTGTTCCAACTCTTGAACTCGTTGTTCTCCTGCAGTATCATCTTCATCTAGCCCCCCACTCCACTGTTTTAAGTCCTGTTTAGTCTCAGCTATCTGAGATTGCCACGGATTTGGTATGGGTGTCACTGCCCCACCTGCCTGAAACTGTCGCATTCTATCTGGACCAAACATATCCATATTCTGCTGATCAAAATACTGTTTAGCTCTAGACGGATTTGCTTGTAGAAACTTTCCAAACCCTGCTAAATTAGCGTCATTATATCCATAACTCTGTGCTAACTGTCGCATTCTAGCTGGACTATATCCGGTAAATATGTTGTTTGGTAATGCCATTAAAATTCCTTTTTAGTTATTGCTATTCTACCCTCTTGCTAACTTAGCTTTAGCCCAAGTATGCCAATCTGCCGACACACGGGCATCAGCCACTGCTTTCCACTCCTCGGCCTCCGTCAAGCGTTCAGCCGAGCCGTCCTTTCCCGCTGATACAGCTTCCGTTGCCGATGCAACCTCGTTGTCTGCTGCCGCAATTTGGCTATCCCAGTCGATGTAGACACCGTCCTTGGCATGGTGAGTAGCATCAGTCTTAATTTGGGCTATTTTTTCAGGGGTGAGATTAGCATTCGGATCATCCTCTGGCCTTGGATCAAGCAAATTGATTTCAGCCGTGTGAACAGCAGGTTTTGGAGTGCCGTTCGCAGAAAAAAGATATTCGGGAGGATCAGACGCTTCCCGCTGCAAGTGTAGGTGAGCCGCAGACCTAGGTCTTGGCACACCGTTTTCATCTTCTTCGTAGTCAATTACTAAAGTCTTAATTTTCATTTCGTGCTCCTTTATACTTCATAAACAATTGATGCCCAAAGACGGCCATTATCTGTCCACTCTGACATTGGCAATTCGGCCAACGTGGAGGTAGTATTGTTTGAATATACCTTCATGTTTGTGGTTCCGTCCTCCACCCACAGATAGATACCCTCTCCCGCAGCGGTCATATCGAAATTCCCCCAATGAGAGGCAGCACCGCCGCCAGACAATAAAGATGGAGAAGACACGCTTGTGATGGGGAGGCCGGTTAACCCCTCAACAACCCCCGTGCGTTCAGCTATGTCACTTGTGTACAGTTCAAACCGGAGGAAGACTTGATTGCCGATCCGTGTATAAGTTCCATCCTGAGTAGTGTAAGCGATTGTTCCTGAACCACTAGCTGCATTGAGGGCAGGGGTCCATGTGCCGACGACATAATCATTAAGAGCAGTGCCACCGAGATTTATCCCGGTAAACACGGGGGTGTCACCCGTGCCCAGCCCGAGAGAGTCTCGTAGAGTCGCCCCCGACTCAGCTACTGGGTCAGTAGTGCCATCGCCAACGATCATCTCACCATCGGCAAGCACGGCCATTGCTGTAACTGGATCGGTGCCAGAGCCTAAAAGCACTCCGCCACTGGTAAGTGAGGTTGCTCCTGTACCACCACCACTGACGGCAGTAGTTCCTCCTCCACTTGCATCTTCCCAAGCAGGAGCGGCCCCTGCTCCTCCAGAAGTTAATACTTGACCATCGGTACCATAATTAGCCCCTCCGATACCAATCTCTCCTTGAGAAGTAAACCTAAACTTTTCTGTGGCTGCTTCTGAGTGCCCTGTATAAAATATTAAATCTGT
>Ga0114899_1001589_pt1 | contig 13098 bp, 11 predicted proteins | sample MalvireepMed_215_FD_83497 | JGI IMG/M metagenome (GOLD analysis project Ga0114899, IMG submission 83497) | Marine viral communities from the Global Malaspina Expedition - Malaspina viral metaG DeepMed_215 | ecosystem: Environmental > Aquatic > Marine > Oceanic | place: Mediterranean Sea... | reverse complement strand
GCATTGGTGGCATAGCCAAGCTGGGTTGTCGGATCGACATCAACGCTGAGAAAGCCGTCGATACGCCGCGCGAAGTGTTCGGAGTTCGAATAGGCAAAGGTGCCCGCCAGAACGACGAGCCCTGCCATGCCGACCAGCAGCACCATCGGCGCGCCGGCCACGAAATACATCACGCCCCAGCCAAAGAGCACAAGACAGGCCTGCCCGAAGTCAGGCTGCATCGCCAGCATGAGCACGATGGAGATACACAGCGCAAAAGACCAAGACTTACCCGGAGGGCCGTTGATCTCGGTCGCGGCGGCCATCATCCATGCGGCGGCTACCATGAAACCGGGTTTCAGAAATTCCGATGGCTGGAACGAGGCGAACCCCAGCGAATACCAGCGTGTCGCCCCCTTGCCAAAGTCGGTGCCGAAAAAGGGCAGCAGCGCCAGCGCCACGAATGAAAGAACAAACCCCAGCACCGCCAAGCGCCGCACCAGCGTCGGCGACATCATCGAGGTCAGCAGCATCGCCACCAGCGCCAATCCGCCAAAGAACGCCTGCCGCTGCACATAGTGGAAGGCATCAAAGCCGTTTTTCGCCGCCAAGGGCGGTGAGGCGGCCAGCCCCAACAGCATGCCGACAGCAAACAGGATCAACACGCAGGACAACGCCCAGCGGTCGACCGTACGCCACCATTTTGGAAGGATCGGTTCACCATCCCGTACCGGGACCGCGCCATAGACCATCTCTGTCATGGGTATCTGCCTTAACTGCCTCAACGGCCCCTTTGCGGGGTCTCATCCGGGCAGAGTAGCCCGAATTGTTATATGAAGCTAGTGCATTTCACCCCACAAAGGCAGGCAGGGTAAGCGGGGCCGTGCAAGGCCCCGCCGCCGGGCGGTCTGGCCGCCCTTTCAGGTCGTCGCCTGTGGTCGCCCTATCAGGCGGCCTTGTGGGTGCCGCGCACCGGGTAGCCTTTGTCGCGAACGAACTTGAGGCCGTTCAACAGCCCCTCCAACTCCGGCCGCGCGAAGGGCGCGTTAGAGATGTCGACGATCTGCAGCTTGCCTTCGTCGTTGATGACAAAGGTTGCTGGTTCGGCGAAGGGCCGGTCGGTCTCCTGCGGGCTGCGCGGGTCAGAGATGTAGAGGCCAAGATCGGCCATCTGTTCGAGGCTCAGATCATAGCCGATGGGCAGGGTCAGGCTGTCTTCTTCGGCCATGGATTTGGCCTTCTCCTCGGGGTCGCCCGAAACGGCGATCACATCCACACCGATCTCATGAAACTGGCTTTGCAGCTTTTCCAACTGGGCGAGGTACTTTTTGCAGATCGGGCAGTGCAGCCCGCGGTAGACCACCACCAACTGCCAGTCGCGCCCCTCTTGCGGTTGGCCCAAGGTCAGCGTGCCGCCGCCGAGTTTGGCCACATCCATCTTCGGGAAATCCTGTTCTGCGGTCAATTTGGTCATTCTCTGCTCCTGTATAAATTGCGTCTTGCCTCCAGCTAAGCCGTCAGCGTGAACGGACAACCGCTCTCACGTCTTCTTGACCGGGGCCGCGCATTCGGGCAGAGCGCGCCCATGCAAGTCGATACAGCCATCATCGGAGCCGGTGCCGCAGGCATGATGTGCGCCGCCCACGCGGGCGGGCGCGTGCTGGTGGTGGACCATGCCAAAGCGCCGGGCGAAAAAATACGTATCTCGGGCGGTGGGCGGTGCAATTTCACCAATATGTATTGCGAGCCGCAGGCGTTTCTCAGCCAGAACCCGCATTTCGCCAAATCCGCACTGGCGCGCTATACTCAGTGGGATTTTATCGAACTGGTCGATCGCCACGGCATCGCGTGGCATGAGAAAACGCTGGGGCAACTCTTCTGCGACACCAGCGCGAGAGAGATCATCGCCATGCTGCGCGGGTTGATGCAAAAAGCCGGGGTGGATCTGCAATTGCAAAGCAGCGCCAGCAATTTTGAGAAGGTCGATGGGCACTTTACCTTCGACCTGCAAACGCCTGATAAGACAGTGAAAGTCACCGCGCGCAATCTTGTGATCGCAACGGGCGGCAAGTCGATCCCCAAGATGGGCGCGACCGGCATCGCCTATGACATCGCGCGTCAGTTCGGCCTGAAGGTGACCGATACGCGCGCCGGTCTGGTGCCTTTCACCTTTGCCGAAGGCCGCTTTGCGCCGCTGGCCGGTGTAGCGACCCCTGCGCGCATCACTGCCGGGACCACTGGCTTTGACGAGGCCCTGCTCTTCACCCACCGTGGCCTCTCTGGCCCCGCGGTTTTGCAGGCGTCGTCTTACTGGCAAGAGGGCGCGCCGATCATGGTGAACCTCGCCCCCGAGGGCATTCTGTTGGACGCCCTGCGCGATCAAAGGCAACTTGCGGGGCGGCGGAACTTTACCACCATCCTCGCGCAGCACCTGCCCTCGCGATTGGTGGACTATCTAGGCCAAGAGTTTGACCTCTCGGGCAACTTGGCGGATTGGTCCGACGCGCGGCTCATCGCCTTTGTGCAGGCGTTGCAGAACTGGCAACTGCACCCCGGCGGCACCGAAGGCTATCGCACGGCTGAGGTCACTTTGGGCGGTGTGGATACCGATGCGCTCTCGTCGAAAACCATGGCGGCGAAGGACGTGCCCGGTCTCTATTTCATCGGCGAAGCGGTGGACGTGACCGGCTGGCTGGGCGGGTATAACTTCCAGTGGGCCTGGTCCTCGGGCATGGCCGCGGCGCGGGCGATTGGCGGATAAGGGCGCGCCCTACTCCGCCAGCGCTTTTTGCACCTGTGCCACGAAATCCTCACCACGCCGTTCGAAATTGTCATATTGATCGAAACTTGCCGCAGCCGGGGCCAGCAGGACAACATCGCCCTCCTCCGCCTCTGCCGCCGCCCGTGCCACGGCTTTTTCCATCGTGCCGCAGACTTCGGCTTCGGTCGTCAATTGTATGGCAAAATGCGCGGCCTCGCGGCCAATAACATAAGCTTTGCGGACCGCGCCTTGGGCCTCTGCCAACCCTTTCAGCCCCCCCTCTTTCTCCAAACCGCCGCAGATCCAGCGGATGTTGCGGAAAGCGGCCAGCGCCTTGGCCGCGCTGTCGACATTGGTGGCTTTGCTGTCGTTGACGTAGCGCACGCCATGCGCCTCGGCCACGGTCTGTGAACGGTGCGGCAGGCCGCCGAAACTGTGGAACGCCGCTTCTATCACGCGCGGGGCGAGGCCAAGCGCGCGGCAGGCCGCATAGGCGGCACAGGCGTTCTGATGGTTATGCGCGCCCGGCAGCCCCTGAATGCTGCGCAGATCGATCGAGGCGACCTGTTTGCCACGGCGGTATTCGCTCAAGAACCCTTTTTTGGCAAAGACCTGCCAACCGGGGCCAGAGAGTTTGGTCTCCGCACTGATGCGGATCACCCGGTCATCGCTTGGTCCCTCGCTCATTTGCCCGGCGAGGAAACGGCCCTCGGCCTCGTCCACTCCGATCACCGCGCGGTCTGGCCCGCCTTCGGAAAACAGCCGACGTTTCGCCGCGTAGTAGCCGCCCATGCCCGCGTGGCGATCCAGATGGTCTGGGCTTAGGTTGGTAAAGACCGCCACATCCGGCGTTAGCGCGCGGGCAAGTTCGGTCTGATAGCTGCTGAGTTCCAACACCACGACCTCGCCATCCACGGCAGGGTCGAGGTCCAAGACCCCGCGCCCGATGTTGCCCGCCAGTTGGCAGGGGCGCCCAACATGCTCCAGAATATGATGGATCAACGCGGAGGTGGTGGATTTGCCGTTCGACCCGGTCACGGCCACGACGCGGGGCGCCACGTCATAGTGATCCCACGCCAACGTGGCGAAGCTTTGGAAAAACAGGCCGATGTCATTGTCCACCGGCACGCCTGCGTCGAGGGCAGCGGCAACCACCGGGTTCGGCGCGGGGTAGAGATGCGGAATGCCGGGGCTGACGATCAGCCGGGTGATCTTGTCGAGCGCGCCGGGGGTGTTAAGGTCAACACAGGCAAACCCCTCCCGCTCGGCCCGTGCGCGTGCTGCCGGATCATCGTCCCAACAGCTGACCTTGGCCCCGCCCGCCTGTAACGCGCGTGCCGCGCTGAGGCCCGAGCGGCCCAATCCCAGCACCGCCACGCGTGCGCCTTCCAAGCCCTGTACTGGAATCATCTGCAATCCCCTGATACCCGTTGACCCCAGAATGGGGGCATGATGCGCTCATCACAAGCCAGAGGTCGCCAAAGATGTCCAGCCCCGCGAAACCCGACCTTAACGATGTGTTGCCGCGCCTCAATGACATGATGCGCGAAGACGACCATTGGGGGGATGTGGCGGCCTATATTCCGCAACTGGCAACGGTGGATCCGGCACAGTTCGGCATCGCGGTGGTGACGGCGGATGGCCAGTGCCATGTGGCGGGCGATACGCAGGTGCCCTTTTCGGTGCAGTCGATCACCAAGGTGTTCACGCTCGCCATCGCCCTTGGCCGGTCGGGCGACCAACTGTGGCACCGCGTGGGGCGCGAGCCTTCGGGGCGGGCGTTCAATTCCATCGTGCAGTTGGAGCAAGAACAGGGCCGCCCGCGCAATCCGTTCATCAACGCAGGCGCGATCGTGACCACGGATGAAGTCTTGGGCAACCGCGAGCCGCGCGAAGCACTGGCCGAGATCATGCGCTTCGTGCGGGAAGCTGCGGGCACAGATGACATCCACATCAACGACACCGTCGCCGCATCAGAGACCGATTTCGGCCACCGCAATTTCGCGCTGGCGCATTTTCTAAAATCCTACGGCAACCTCATCAACGCGCCGGAGCGGACGCTTGGCACCTATTTCCACCACTGCGCAATGGAGATGACGGTACAGCAGCTTGCCATGGCGGGGCGCTTCCTGATCGAAGCGCCGGAGGTGCCGCGCTTGGTCGCGCCAAGCCGCATCAGACGGTTGAACGCGCTGATGCTGACCTGTGGACATTACGATGGGTCGGGCGATTTTGCCTACCGCGTGGGTCTGCCGGGCAAATCCGGCGTGGGCGGCGGCATTCTGGCCATCGTCCCGGGGCGGGCCAGCATCGCGGTCTGGTCACCGGGGCTGAACCGTTATGGCAACAGCCAAAAGGGCACCGAAGCACTGGCCCTTTTGGCGCGTCACATGGATTGGTCGATCTTCTAGGCGCTTAGCGCACCTTGAGCGTCGCCAGCCCCAAGAGGGCGAGGATCAGCGAGATGATCCAGAAGCGGATCACGATCTGCGGCTCGGCCCAGCCCTTTTTCTCATAATGGTGGTGAATCGGCGCCATCAGGAAGACCCGCTTGCCGGTGCGTTTGAAGTAGAGCACCTGCACGATGACCGAGAGCGCCTCAACCACGAACAGCCCGCCGACAATCGCCAGCACCAGCTCGTGTTTCGTCGCCACGGCAATCGCACCCAAAGCGCCGCCGAGCGCCAGCGAGCCGGTGTCGCCCATGAAAACGGCGGCAGGCGGCGCGTTGTACCACAGGAACCCGAGGCCGCCGCCGAAGAGACCCGCGGTGAAGATCAAGATTTCCCCCGTGCCCGGCACGTAATGCACATCAAGGTAATCGGTAAAGTCCACCCGGCCCACGGCATAGGCAATGACGCCAAGCGCGCCAGCGGCGATCATCACCGGCATGATGGCCAAACCATCCAGCCCGTCGGTAAGGTTCACCGCATTGGCCGAGCCGACGATGACGATGATCGCGAAGGGCACAAACAGCACGCCGAGGTTGATCAGCGTGTCTTTGAAGACCGGCAGGGCAAGTTGGTACTGCAACTCTGTCGGATGGTATTGCGCGGCCCAGTAGCCGGCGATGCCCGCGATAAGAAAGCCCAGCAACAGCCGCACCTTACCCGGCACGCCATCGGTGTTTTGCTTGCTGACCTTGGCGTGGTCGTCGGCATAGCCGATGGCGGCAAAGCTCATCGTGACGAAAAGCACCAGCCAGACGAAAGGATTGTCGAGCCGCGCCCAAAGCAGGGTCGAGGTCAACAAGGCCCCCACGATCAGCAGCCCGCCCATGGTGGGGGTGCCCGCCTTGGCGAAGTGCCCCTCGGGGCCGTCATCGCGGATCGGCTGGCCCTTGCCCTGCCGCTTGCGCAGCACTTCGATCAGCGGTTTGCCGAAGATAAAGCCAAATACCAATGCCGTCAGAAACGCCCCGCCCGCGCGGAAAGTGATATAGCGAAACAGGTTAAAAAAATCGCCGCCATCCGACAGCAGCGTCAACCAATAGAGCATATATCGCGTCCTAACTCATCATGTGGGGTGAATCGCCGATCAGGCGGTCGGGACCGGATGGCCCATTTTGCGGATGGCGTCAACAATACCGCCCAGCTTCATCGAAAGCGACCCTTTGATCAGCACGACATCGCCGGAATCGAGCCGACTGCGGAGACCTTGCAACATCTCTTCGGCGGTTTCCGTCCAATCGCCACGTTGGTGTTCGGGCAGGTTGTCGTAAAAGGCTTTCATCAACGGGCCGACGCAGTGCACCACGTCGAGCGCGCGGGTGGCCTCCAGATCGGCCAGCCCTGCGTGCAACGAAACGGCCTCGGGGCCAAGTTCTTTCATATCGCCAACAAAGGCGATCCGCCGCCCCTTGCTGACGCGCCCGATGTCATGGGTCACTTCCGAGGCCGCCAGCACCTCTAGCGCCGCGGCCATGGAGGTCGGATTGGCGTTATAGCTGTCGTCGATCAACTCCAACGCCAGATAGGTATCCACGGGGTCCAGCTGAATGCGCTCGCGCACGCCGCGTCCGGCATAGGGCGACCAGCGGCCCAGCGATTGCACCGCCAGCGCCCGATCCGCGCCGAGCGCCTCGGCCAGCGCCAGTGCGCCGAGCGCGTTCATGGCAAAGTGCCGTCCCGGCGTGGCGATCTTGTAAAGCAGCGGCGCGCCTTCGACCTCGGCTTGGGCCACGGTGGCATCGCCCTGCACCTTGACCTCGCCCAGCTTGTAGTGATGCCCTTTCTGGCCAAAGGTTGTCTCTCGCAGGCCCTGGTCCACGGCTTTGGCCAGTACGATATCGCTGTGCGCGTGGTCGGCGTTGATCACTGCCACGCCGCCCGGCTCCATGCCGTCAAAGATGCTGGCTTTTTCCACCGCGATGGCAGCGACATCCTTAAAGGCTTCGAGGTGCACGGCGGCCACATTGGTCACCATCGCCCCGTCGGGCCGCGCCTGTTTGGCAAGCGGTGCAATCTCTCCGGGGTGGTTCATGCCGATCTCGATCACCGCATAATCGGAGTCGCGCGGCATCCGGGCCAGCGTCAGCGGCACGCCCCAGTGGTTGTTATAGCTGTCGACGCTGGCATGGGCGCGACCCTGATCGCCAAAGATCGCCAGCAGCATTTCCTTGGTCGAGGTTTTGCCGACGCTGCCGGTCACGGCCGCCACCTTGGCCTGCGGGCCAAGCCGTGCGCGCCCTGCCCGGCCAAGTGCTTCAAGCGCTGTTTGCACATCATCGACGATCAAAAGCGGCGCATCTTTCGCCACGCCTTCGGGAATATGGGTGACGAGAGCCGCTGCCGCGCCATTATCAAGCGCTTGCGCCACGAACTCATGCCCGTCCCGCGCGGCCTTGAGGGCCACGAAGAGATCGCCGGGCTGCAAGGTCCGCGTGTCAATCGACACACCGTTGCAGGCCCAATCGCCCTGCGCGTGCCCCCCCGTGGCTTCCGCCGCTTCTGTCGCTGTCCAAAGGCTCATGCCAATCTCCCGTCCAGTGCCGCCACGGCCACGCTGGCCTGTTCCACATCGTCAAAGGGCAGCACGTCATCGCCAACGGTCTGCCCGGTTTCATGGCCCTTGCCCGCGATCAGCAGCGCGTCGCCCGGCTCCAAAGCATCGACGCCACGCAGGATTGCCTCGGCGCGGTCGCCGACCTCCATCGCATCGGGCGCGCCGTCCAGTACAGCGGCGCGGATGCTGGCCGGGTCTTCGCTGCGTGGGTTGTCGTCAGTCACAATCACCATATCCGCATTCTCTGCCGCTGCCTGCCCCATCAGAGGGCGTTTGGCCCGGTCCCGGTCCCCGCCCGCGCCGACGATGGCGATCAGACGGCCCATCACATGTGGGCGCATGGCAGCGAGTGCGGTGGCCACGGCATCGGGCGTATGAGCGTAATCGACAAACACTGCTGCGCCGTTGTCGCGGGTGGCGGCAAGCTGCATCCGGCCCCGCACGGTGGTGAGATGCGGCAGCGTGTCGAAGACCTCTTGCGGGTCCGCACCACAGGCGATGACCAACCCGGCGGCCAGCAACACATTGTCGCCCTGAAAACCGCCAATGAGATTGAGCCGCTTCTGATAGGCCTTACCGCGCCACGTAAAGCGCAGGTCTTGCCCGGTTGCGTCAAAACGCTGGCCCTGCAGGTGCAGATCGCCCCCGTCGCGGCCCACGGTGATGACCTCACAGCCCCGCGCGCGGGCGATGGCGGCGATGTCGACGCCCTTTTCGTCGTCAATATTGACCACTGCGGTGCCGTCTTCGGGCAAAACGCGGGCGAAAAGCCCGGCCTTTGCGGCGAAATAGGCCTCGAATGTTTCGTGATAATCAAGGTGGTCTTGGGTGAAGTTGGTGAACCCCGCCGCCTTGAGTGTCACCCCGTCCAAACGGCGCTGGTCAAGCCCGTGGCTCGATGCCTCCATCGCGGCATGGGTAATGCCGTTCTGTGCGGCCTCTGCCAACGTGCGGTGCAGGGTAATCGGCTCGGGCGTGGTATGCGCCAGCGGGGCGGCCCAAGCGCCCTCGACCCCGGTGGTACCAAGGTTCACAGCAGGCAATCCCATCTCAACCCAAATCTGGCGCACAAAGGTCGAGACCGAGGTTTTGCCGTTGGTGCCGGTCACGGCGATCATCGTGGCGGGCTGGCCGCCGAACCACAGGGCTGCCGTGCGTGCCAGCGCCTCACGCGGGGAGTCGGAGACCACCAGTGCGGCGTCAGAGCCCGCCAATTCCTCGGCGGCGAGTTTGGCCCCTGCCGCGTCGGTCAGCACCGCCGCCGCGCCCATCCGCAGGGCATATTGAATGAACTCTGCCCCATGCACGCGGCTGCCCGGCATGGCGGCGAAAAGCGTGCCTTCGCGGACCTCGCGGCTGTCGACCGCGATCCCGGTGATCATAGGATTGGTCCCCGCCCGCGCGGTCAGCCCGAGGGAGGAAAGGGGTACGGCCCGGTCGGTCATAGAGATGTCTTTTCAGTTGCTGCTGGTCAGCGTTAGCACAGCGTTGTTCACCGGTTCAACAGCCGGGCGCAGGCCCAGCAATGGTGCGATGCGGCGGACCATCTCGGCGGCCACGGGCACGGCTGTCCAACCCGCCGTGCGGCGCGGTTTCGGGCCAGAGGTTTCCACCGGTTCGTCCAAGGTGACGATCAGCACATATTTGGGATTATCAATCGGGAAGATGCTGGCGAATGTGTTGATCACCTTGTCCTCATAATAGCCACCAGTTGGCTTGGGCTTGTCCGCCGTGCCGGTCTTGCCCGCGATTTGATAGCCGGGCACCTCGGCAAAGCTCGCCGTGCCATCGGTGACCACTTTGCGTAGCATATTGCGGGCCTGTGCGGCGGTCTCTTCTGACATGACGCGGGGGCCGAGTTGGGGTGCGGATTGTTTCAGCAGCGTCGGCTTCACCACGCGCCCGCCATTGGCGATGGCTGCATAGCCCGCGGCAAGGTGCATCGGCGTGCTCGACAGGCCGTGACCATAGGAGATCGTGACGCTCGACAATTCGGTCCAGCGGCTCGGCAACAGCGGCTTCCCGCCCGAGGCTTCGACGATCTCAAAGGGGGTAGGTTCAAAGAAACCAAGGCTTTTGAGGAATTCTTGCTGCCGCTCAATACCGATTTCCAGCGCCATCCGGCCTGTGCCCCGGTTCGAGGAATGCACGATGATATCGGCGACGCTTAGCTTGCCGTAGTTCTTGTTGCGGAATTCACCGATGCGGAAGCCGCCAACCTTCATCGGGCCAGAGGTGTCGATGATCGTGTCGGCGTTGAACAGGCCCAACTCCACCGCCTGAGCTGCCGCAAAGATCTTGAAGGTCGAGCCGAGTTCATAGACCCCCTGCACCGACCGGTTAAACAGCGGGCTGTCAGACGCATCGCCTTGAGTCAGCGGCCGCGGGCGGTTGTTGGGGTCGAAATCAGGCAACGACGCGACTGAGATCACTTCGCCAGTGTGCACATCCATCAGAATGCTTGTGGCACCCTTGGCGTTCATCAGCTTCATGCCGCCATAGAGCACCCGCTCAGATGCCGCTTGCACCGTCAGATCCAGCGACAGTTCCAGCGGTTTCGCGCCATTGGCCGGGTCGCGCAGGTAATCGTCGAAATACTTCTCGGCCCCTGCGACGCCAATCACTTCGGCGGCGTGGACGCCTTCCTTGCCATAGCTCGCCCCGCCGAGCACATGTGCGGCCAGCGAACCGTTTGGATAAAGGCGCATGTCGCGCGGCGCGAACAAAAGGCCCGGATCGCCGATATCATGCACGGCCTGCATCTGCTCTGGGCTGATTTTCTTTTTGATCCACAGGAACTTGCGCTTTCCTGTGAAGTCTTTGATCAGACGATCTTCTTTCAGGTCAGGAAAGATCTTGACCAGCTTTTTCGCGGCCACTTCGGGGTCGATCAGATGGCGTGGCTGCGCATAGAGCGCGTGGGTCTCAAAGTTCGTCGCTAGCAGGTTGCCGTTGCGGTCGGTGATATCCGCGCGCGAGGCCGAGATCACGGCTCCCGGCGCATGGCCGCGCGGTTCTGACGGCTCTGACATCGCCAGCAGTCCCATGCGCCCGCCGATCACGGTGAAGGCACAGAGGAAACAGACGCCAAGGACCAACAGCCGCCCCTCCGCACGCATCCGGGCTTTGTCGCGCATCTGCTCATGGCGGATGCGCTTGTTCTCACGCTCAATCGCATCGGGGTTTTCGCCCTTTTCGCGGGCGTCGAGGATGCGGGCCAGTGGGCGCAGCGGGGTGCGGATCATTCAACGTCCTCCTCGGACTCATCCGCGCCGGTAAGCGCGTCGTAATTCATGGTCGAGACATCCACAGGATCGGTGATCGGCAGCAGTTCGGACGGCGGCTGCGGATAGGCCACCTGATCGACCTGGCCGAATTGGCCGGGATGCAGTGGCAACAGGCCGAGGCGGTCAAAGTTCAGATCGGCCAGATCGCGCAGCCGGTCAGGGCGGTTTTGGAACGCCCATTCGGCGCGCAACACGGCAAGCCGGGCATGGGCGGCGCGGATATTGGCATGTAGCCTGTCGGCATCGCTCAGCGCCTGTTGGGTCGCGTAATTCTCGCGGTACGCCCAGAAGGCCAGTCCAACCACGGCAATGGTGGTGAGGATATACATCACCGTGCGCATCTCTCAGATCCCCCTGACCATCGGCATGCCGATGGATTTCGCGTCAATCTCGCCACTGGGCGCGTCGGTGCGCGTGGCAACCCGCAGTTTGGCCGAACGGCTGCGCGGGTTTTCGTCCAATTCCTGCGCGTCAGGCCCGATTGCCTTGCGGGATTTCAGTGTAAACTGCGGCGGCGCCTGTTCAAGCGCCGGGGCAAAACGGTTGGCATTGCCCCCGGCCCCTGCCCGCGCGGTGAGGAAGCGTTTGACCATGCGGTCCTCGACCGAATGAAAGGTCACCACAGCCAGTTTCCCGCCCGGCTTTAGCGCGCGCTCTGCGGCCATAAGCCCCTGAAACAGCTCGCCATATTCGTTGTTCACCGCGATGCGCAGCGCTTGGAAGCTGCGCGTGGCGGGATGGCTCTGACCGGGCTTGGAGCGTGGCAGGCAGCCTTCGACCAGTTTGGCCAATTCCAATGTGGTGGTGATCGGCGCGTCTTCTCGGGCGCGGACAATCGCCTTGGCGATCCGGCGGGAGGCGCGTTCTTCACCATATTGAAACAGGATGTTGGCGATGATCTCTTCTTCAGCCTCATTGACCAGATCAGCCGCCGAGGGGCCGTCTTGGCTCATCCGCATGTCGAGCGGGCCATCCTTCATAAAGGAGAACCCACGCTCGGCCTGATCAAGCTGCATCGAAGAAACGCCGAGGTCCAGCACCACCCCATCAAGGTCTTGGGCATATTCATCCATGCGCGAGAAGACGCCCTGCTGCATGGTGATGCGGTCGCCGTAGTCGCCCGCCCATTCTGCCGCCATCTCAAAGGCCAGCGGGTCACGGTCGACTGCGATCACACGCGCGGCCCCGGCTTCCAGAAAGCCACGGGTGTAGCCGCCCGCACCAAAGGTACCGTCAAGCCAGACCCCTTCCACGGGCGCCACGGCGTTTAGAATAGGACGCAGCAGAACGGGTGTGTGAGGGGCGGAAGGGTCAGAGGCAGCAACCATTCCGTCAGACCTCCATGTCACCATCAAGGAACGAGAGCGGGTCGACATCGTCGGGCAGTTCTTGCTGCCAGGATTCTTCCTCGGTCTCGTAGGTTTCGGGCTTCCAAATCTGGAAGGTGTCACCGGCAGCGATAAAGAACGCCTCGCCGTTGAGTTCGATCTTGTTGCGCAGCTTGGCGGGCAGCACCAAGCGGCCTGTCTCATCTACCGTGGTCGGGAAAGACTGGCCGTGGAACAGACGCTGAAGCGCCTTACGCTGCATGGAGCCACGCGGCATGCGGTCGATCTTGGCGTCGACCTCTTCGATGGCTTCCATTGTATAGCATTCAAGGTAGTTGCGGCGCTGGTCGCCATAAACAATGACCAGTTCGGGGTTGTCGCCGTTTTTCCAGTTCGGGTCGCCAGCCTCCAACACACGCCGAAAAGAGGCTGGGATAGACACCCGCCCCTTCGTATCGACCTTGTGGTGGCTTTCGCCTCTGAACCTGCGGCTCACGTTCTGTCCCTGCCTCTTGCGCCTTTGCGCTTAATTCGTTTTTTCGTCTCTCTGCCCTGCTCCGGAAATGGAAACGGCGGGTTGATCTGCTGCCACTGATCAACCCGCCGCCCACGTCCCGCAGCTTGGCGGGGGAAGTCCGACTGCGCGCGCCACCTGGGGGGATGTCTGCTCGCTCGCGCGCCGGATCTCTTTGGTCTGATGAAAGCGAGGTGCCTGTATGAAACCTGCTAGGTTTTGATT
>Ga0114899_1001585_pt1 | contig 13109 bp, 7 predicted proteins | sample MalvireepMed_215_FD_83497 | JGI IMG/M metagenome (GOLD analysis project Ga0114899, IMG submission 83497) | Marine viral communities from the Global Malaspina Expedition - Malaspina viral metaG DeepMed_215 | ecosystem: Environmental > Aquatic > Marine > Oceanic | place: Mediterranean Sea... | reverse complement strand
TCTGATGGCTACTCAAAAGTTATCTGTCAGCCCGATGGTAGCTTTTACATGGTTGATACCTCGGGAACAAGATATGACTTTGGAATAAGTTACGCGAACGAAGCTTCGAGCGCTAAATACCGTTGGGCAGTTACTAAAATAACGGATCGTCATGGTAATTTCATCGATATCAACTATTCGCTTACAGGTACCTATCTGAATCAGACGCTAGTCGTTGATCAGGTGTCGGCAAGTGATGGGCGCGTAATTGATTTTAGCTATTCCGGGACCCCCAAAAGGCTCGATTCGATTAGTTATGGTGAAAACACGCTTAGTTATTACTACGACGATGTGAACTACTCGTTGGGGAGTGACGCAGATGGAAATGCTGTGGAAAGGCCAGATGTGGTTTTACGCAGGTTCGTGGCACCGAATGGGCAGGACTGGAAGTATGACTATTACCCATTGAGCTATGAGGTTTCGGAGGGTGGAGGATCTATTTCAGCTACTCATAATCCTTACGGGGGAACAGTAGGATTTGAATACGATTTAATATCCTTTGTTGCAAACCCGGAAATTATTGATTACCCAAATAGCTTGGTTGTTTCAAAAAAGATTCAGGAAGGGGTGGGCACCTGGAATTACTCATATAACCCCGGCCTCAATGAGGATGTAACAACAGTAGCAGGCCCATTGGGCGTTAGAACTTATCACCACTTTGGCATCTCTAGTGTGGCTGATGGAGAGCTATGGAAAGTCGGCAAGCTGAAACGGGAAACATTCGCTTCTAACTCGGGAGAGTCAACGGAAACTCAATATACTTGGGCAGCACACGCTCTCTCTAACGAGGATTACAGAAGGCGATCTCCGTCAGTTGTGGATAATAATTATCAAACTGCGTATTTGACTTCCAAAGTTACAACGTTGGATGGAGATGTCTTTTCTGAAGATTACTCGGTTTTCACGTCGAGTGATTTTAACCCAACCCCAATGATGCATCAGAAAACCGTGCAGACTAGCCATAGTGGCACTAGAGAGTTAGGGCTGAGATATTACTGGGATTCTACAAATTGGATATTCCATAAATCACAAGATTTGATTGACGGCAATGTGCTTTATTCGACGGATTATGATACTTCAGGGAATCTCATAGAAATAATTGAGCATGGTGTTAAAACGATCTATACCTACTATCCAAATGGCAATTTAAAGACTGAGAAAAAAGGGCATCACCCGGAAACGAATTACAGCCAGTACAAGCATGGCGTGCCCGGAAAAATTTCAAAGCCTGAGCTAGGGGCTATAAATCAGACAATCGATGATTTCGGCAGAATTTCTGAATCTAGTGACGGTTTAGGTAATAAGACTGACTACGAATACGATGCATTAGGTCGTCCTTTGAGCGTAACTCCTCCTATCGGGAAAGCCACAAATTATTCATGGGGTAATAATCAAGTCACGATAAGTGCTTTGGGGAGTGCGGATAGCAAACTGGTTGAATTTGATGGTTTTGGCAGGATTGTTAAGGAAACCTATCATGGGATGGGTATGCTTGACCTGGTATTGATGACCTCTTATGACTCGTCGGGTCGAATTAGCAGTCAATCGATGGCAATGGATGGGAATACCTATTCCTATGGCTATGATTATGATGGCATTGGTCGATTAATTTATAAAAGCACTCCGTCCGGTGGCGTGGGTGTGTCCCATGGTCCGGGATGGCGTACTGTCACTGACCAGAATTCCCATAGCACAACCTATGACTTTGATGAGTATAGCCCTGGGGAAAAGTATACAAGAAAAATAACAAAGAGCGGCCAGGCTCCGATAAACATTGATGTTGATTATTTGGGTCGAGTCTTAGATGTAGAACAGAACGGGATCGTTAAAACCTATACGTATGGGAATTGGTATAAGCCTATGTCCTACTCTGATCCAGAGTCAGGATATGTCCTTTATGGGTATGACAGCGCTGGTGATGTTGATTTTATTGCTTATTATGATGTTAAAGGTGGAAGCCTTCTGAGGTATGAGGATTATGTCAATGATGATCTAGGTAGACCAAAAGAGATCATTTACGGGAAAAAAGTAAAAAAGAGCTATATGCCTGAATGGGATGCTTATGACGAGATCTCATTAAGAAAAGAATTTGAATATGATCTGGCAGGCCGTCAGGAAAAGATATCCAGTATTTATCAAACGGATACATACGCTTCTAACGGATCGGGTGGTTATTCGATTGTCAGTACTAAAACGTCGCCGGTAAGTTGGGCCTTTGGCTATGATAATGCCAGCAATCTGACTAGTGAAAAGTTGACGGTTGATGGGCATGAGTTCGGCGTAACGTATGGCTATGATGAATTTAACAACCGAGATGTAGTTACCTATCCCTCTGGGCGGCAAATCGAGCTTAATCCCAACTATTTTGGCGTTGAGACATCCGCTCTCCCGTATGTTCCCTCTGTCCTTTCTTTCCCGACGGGGCAAGTTAAGACAATGAGTTATGCCAATGGTGATCAGGTCAGTGCCGAGATCGGTATTGATGGTTTTTTGTCGTCCATGGCTGTGTCTGGCCCTAGCGGTCCTGTTCTGGGTTTCACCTATTCCCATGATGATGTTGGCAATGTCACAAATATCACTTCTTCAGATACCAGCAGGAATCGGCAGATTGGTTATAACGCCTATGATCAGTTGACTTCAGTTGTGTCTCCTTCCTGGCAAGAAGGTTATACCTATGACGACATCGGGAACATAAAAACCAAGACCGTAGATACGTTGGTTACCAATTATAACTACAATGCTAAAAATCAATTAGCCAGTTTGTCTGGCGGGGTATCAAAAACGTACTCCTACAATGGTGTTGGTGCCGTAAACGCTATTGACAATAAGCTATCCTTGATCAGGGGGCCGCTGAATTTGGTCGCTAGTATTGTGGATAATAAAGGCACTCCTGATGCATATGATGATGAAAGAACAGATATGCGTTATGACGGCCGGGATCAGCGAGTCAGTATCAAAAAAGATGGAGCAGGTAAAATTTATACGCTCTATGGAGCGAGTGGCGACCTGTTGTTTCAGCTCGACCCTGAACAAGACTCTTATATTGAATACATTAACGTTGCTGGGCGTTTAGTGGCTGAAGTTAAGGCTCAGTTTGAGTGTTCTGATGATTTTGATGAAGATGGTATTCCTCATTGCCAGGAAAAAGATTGGGGGCTTGATCCTTACTTGGCAGCAGATGCTGAGCTTGATAATGACTCTGACGGGCTGACTAACATTGAGGAGTTTCAATTTGGAACGGATGCACGCTCCTCTGACAGTGACTCCGATGGAATGCCGGATGAATGGGAGATTACTTATGGTCTTGATCCGACCAGCAATGATGCTAGTGGGGATCTTGATGGAGACGGTCATTCCAATATCGATGAGTATAATGATGGTCAAGATCCGACAGTAACTGATCCCCCCAGAATGGTATCAGGCGTAGTCGCTTCTTCCGGAGATGAACTCAACGCCCTGACATGGTCCGGGTCTGCGCTCTCAGGTTCATACCGTGTTTACTATTCTCAGCAACCGTTTTTCGATAAGGCTGGTGCGCAGGCAGTGGATGTTACCGGGAGGCACTGGCTTCACGATACTCTGCAGAATGGCGCATCCTATTATTATCGCATTGTTGCTGTTAATGAGTTTGGCGAATCAGATTTGTCTGAGATGGTATCTGCTTATCCTGGGAATTCTCAATGGACGTGGTTTAAAGCAGATGGTCGCGAGTACCAAAAGCTTTCTATTGATGGTGCAAAGAATGCATATGTCGTTTCAGGCGATCTTGTATTCTCTTACTTGAACTTCTATAAGGCTTTTTCTTCGAATGCCCCCATTTCTACTGAAATTTTGGACTTTTCTAGTACAGAACCCGGTCGGCTTGGTTATCTTGAGGTTGGAGCCGGTGGGCATGTTGTTGTTACGTGGACTCCCAATACTAACAATTATTCACATGTGGCCTTGTATAACCCGAGTACCGGGGCATGGCAAACACACGATTTGATAAAATGGATCGAAGATGTATCAATCAGTCCGCTGGGTTACGCTGCCGTCGCTTATAAAAGAAGCTATAGTGATTATCCACATGTTGCTGTTTTCTCGCCGGAAGGGAGCTTGATTAGTGATAGAAGACTGGCAACTATTGATGTCCGTGATATCGAAATGGAAATCAATGATGTTGGATTGTTGTCGGTGGTTTTTGCTGATGACTTAAATGTTTACTATTCCGAATTTTCAACCTTCTCTGGGTCGTGGTCGAACAATATCAGTATTGTTGAGGGTGATTATTATTATTCAACTCTTGATGTGGCCAGTAACAATAATGGGGATGTGGTTGTCTATAGTGGTGATTTTGGTATTAAAGTCAGAAAGTCTGATAATTGGTTGCCGTTGGAAGCCATTAGCAGCTCATCGTTGGATGTGGCAATTCTAGACAATGGTAGCCTTTTTGTGGGCAGTGAAAATAGTAGAGGGGTGGTCGAGGTAAAAAGAGGGGTTGTGGCTGATGGCTCAATTAGTTGGGACTCCGATCTGCGCCTAACCAGAGATGGTCGCCTGGCAGGCCTTGTCGCAGCCAGGCAGACGAATAGTGCTCATGTGATATGGCAGGAAAACGGTGATTATGAACTGCGACATCACGAATGGGGTGGTGGGGCATGGACTGAAAAGCCATTCGATAATCCGCCAGACTTTCTTCCTGACAGCTATCATGATGTGGATATGCGTGTTGATATAGCCGGGAATATCACGCTTAAAGAAATCTATCCACACTACTCAGGTAGTTATCCGAAAATTACTGGAGCATTCATGCCTCAAAAAGGCTATGGGCCGACCTTTAATCCAGCGGTTAAAAAGGAAGTCGTGTCAGAAGGGCTAAATGCAAGCAGCGGAGCTGTCGTCACTGCGGGCTGGGGCAATAGCGGCATTATTCAGATCGATCTTGATGGTTATGCAAGCTGGGAATGGAGCCAGCTTTCTGGTCCCAATGCGACAATTGATCAGGCCAGTGGCACTGGTAAAGCCCCCAATGCGACGTTTACATTGCCAGAAGTTCAGCAAGATACGGTGTTCTTGTTTGAGTTAACTCAACATGACGAACAAGGGATGGCAGCAACTGCACGCTATGAAGTGACCTTGCAGGATCTTGGGGCCCCTCCTGTTGTTGACGCTGGAGCTGGGGGCTCAATTTCTGAAGCTGATGTTTTGAATCTGACAGGTTCTGCCAGTGATCCTGATGGTGAAATTAATCAGATTATGTGGACTCAGACCGCAGGCCCCCAAGTTTCATGGTTAACCTCGCAGGATGTGTTGTCACCATCAGTCTCTTTGCCAAATGTTCACGAAGAGACCGAGATTCGTTTTGAGCTTGCCGTTACTGATTCTTCTGGAAGGCTGGTTAAAGATGAAGTTGTTTATGTGGTGCAGAACTCTGATGGCTCAGAGCCTCTTGATCCTGAGCCTCCTGTATTGACGGTCGAAACGACCAGCTTCAAATCTAAGGGAGATACATATTACTCGGTTACTATCAGTTCTGATAAGCCGGCAACGATATATGTTGGTCTGTTTTTAGGTGGGTATCTTGATTGGTCCGGTGGAGCAGTTCTGGAGAGCGCACCAGATGAGGTGATGGGGGATATCTATACCGGCACCTTTGAAGTAATTTTCACTGGTGGGAATAATGATCCAGCGCGTTTCAGGTACTTTGCCAAGGATGAAGCTGGCAATGAGACTGGTGTGACATATCACACATTGAATTGAGGGGAAGGGTGATGAGTTATAAAAATGTGTTATTTTCCGTTCTTGCTTTTCTTCTCGCTTTTCAGTGGGCTGGGGCATATGCCGCAACGGAGCAAGTTACTTATGTTCATACGGATCATCTGGGCTCTCCGATTCTTGGGCGGGATGCCCAGGGAAATACGGTTTTTGAATATGACTATGCTCCGTATGGTGCTAGGAAAACCTATCTGGGATCGCCTGGAACGCTAGGTTACACCGGGCATGCCCAGCATGATGATATGGGCCTTGTGTATGCTGGGGCGCGGTGGATGGAGCCGGAAGCGGGACGGTTTTTAAGTCCGGACCCGGTGCGCTTTGGGGAAGGTGGAGCTAAGTATTTTAATCGCTACGCTTATGTGGACAATAATCCATTTAGGTTTTATGACCCTAGTGGCGCGTACATTGAAAGTGCGTGGGATGTAGCTAATTTGGCTATTGGCCTGGCCTCGCTGAGTAGTAATGTCTCGGATGGTAATTGGGGTGGTGCTGCTTTAGATGGTGCTGGGCTCCTTGTCGATGGTGTGGCCACTGTTGTTCCAATCTTACCGGCTGGTGCAGGCACGGCTATTAAGGCAGGAAGGGTTGCAAAGGGGGGAGAGCGAGCAGCTACTGGCTTTAAAGGGAGTAAAGGTTTCGAGCTGAAAAATGCGCCGTATCAAAAAGTAAGAAATGAAGCTACCTCAATAAATGGTCGAGACTTTTCTGGCCATGCGTTAGACCAGATGCAGAACAGAGGGATAATGCCCTCAGTGGTTGACAACGCGATTAAAACAGGAGAAACATTTTCTACAAGAGCAGGTGCGACGGGTTTTTATGATGCGGCGAATAAAATTCGAGTCATTACTAATTCGGAAACGGGAAGAGTTGTAACAGTGATCAGGGGAGCGCCCAAGTGATGTCAGAGCATTTAGATCGAGCGAAAGCGCTTCAGAAAGCGATACAAAAAATATTGATTGATGAATGGGATCCAATTGGAGTTGGCGATATTCCTGAAGCCGAGGATGAATATGATTCTTACGTTCCTGAAATCTACAAGATGCTTATTTCAAGAAAGCCAAAGCATGAAATGTTTGAATATCTTTGGTGGCTTGAAACCGAGCATATGGGGTTGACCGGAGATCGACAACGAACGGAAATGTTCGCCGAACGGTTGTGCAACTTGGCTGAATAAGGATAAAGCCCCGCAGTTGCGGGGTTTGTTGTATCAGTCAGCCGTAAACACCAACTTCCCGTCATGCACCTCAATGGAAATAATCGAGGATACGCACGAATTGGAGAATTTCCTACAATTGTCGTAGCCGTTAGCTGATATTCGACTGTTTGTACAGTGATGGTTATCACCTGACAGTCGTCCTCGACAGAGCTCTTATTTAAACAGCTTTTTCAGCAGCTTTCCTCTTGTCGGTTTTGGGCGTTTTGGGCAGCCCCTTTTTGAATACTGCGTAAGGCGTTTGCCTGTTCATATTGCGGCCCTGATGGGGCCGTTTTTCGTTGTAGTATTTGAGGTAAATGTCGAGGTCAGTCTGCGTCTCCTCGACGCCTTCTTACCACTTGGTTCGCCCCTGGATACGGAAGTGCTCATCGAGCAAGGTGCGTTGCAGTCGCTCCACGTAACCGTTGCTCTGTGGACGGCGAACTCGGGTGGTTCGGTGCTCGATGCCTTCCAGCTGAAGGAACAGCTCATAGGGGGGGCGATCCTTGCGGCCGCAGAATTTTCTACCGTTATCGCTGAGAACGGTTGTGATCTAGGCCTTGTGTTGCTCGAAGAAGGGAAGCACATCGTTGTTCAGGACATGGACGGCGGTGACGGGCAGCTTGGTGGTATAGAGCCGGCCCCAAGCATAACAGCTGAAGCAGTCGATGACGGTTTGAAGGTAAACGCGGCCAACGCCCTTCAATGAGCCGACCATGAAAGTGTCGACGGCAACGAGTTCGCCGCTGTGGTGGACTTCAATGTGTCGTTCTCTGAACTCAGGGCTGAAGCGCTCCAGAAGCCGGACCTGGTCGTCATTGAGCTCGATTTTGCGGTCTCTGACGGTCTTCTCAAGCCGTAACAGCCGATCATGTCGAGTAAGTAGGTTGTGGCGGCTCCAAACCCCACGAACGCCGCCAGAACTGACCTGGATGCCCTTGAGGGCCAGCTCCTGGGCGACGCGGACGGGACCATGAGTGGGGTGATCCAGGCTGTGATCGAGAATGGCTTTCTCGATCTCTTCGCTGACTCGGTTCGGGTGAGGTCCCTTGGCGCCTGGCAGTTTGTCCAGAAGGCTCTCGGAGCCAAAGATCTGGTAGTTACGGCGGATCTCGTAGAACTGCTGGCGGGAGTAACCCATCACCTTGCAGGCCTTGCTGACGTTCTGAAGATCCTGCGCCAGTTCTAGCAGGCTGAGCTTGCGGCGTGCTACTTTCTCATCAGTGGTCATAGTCGTTTCCTCTCGAGTTTGAATGAGCGTCAGATACTCATTTCTATAACCCGCCGAGGGAGCTATGACCACGCTAGTTTTGATGGCCAAGTGTCAGGTGAATACCATCACCACACAGACTGTTCTTTTGGTCAGTATCTTTGAGTCATGGAATAGCAAGGAGGCTAGCCATGACTCGCGCCCGCTGTAGCCAGGTATCCCTGGACTCAACGCCTTGCTATCACCGCATCTGTCGCTGTTTGCGGCAGTACTTTCTTATATCTATATCCGTCCATCTACATCCGCCAAAATCCACTTCCCATGTGTAGGTTTTGGTGTGGGAAGTCATGGGTGTGGCCACCAAGAGCTTTAAAAACAGCCTAAACACACCTGTGCATCATTGGCGTATGTTGGCTCAGGTCCGCGCTCACAGTTTCTCCGGGGGCAGTGCTGAAAGTGAAAGCAGGCATGATATAGGGATTGGCAGAAGGAATCATCGGGGGGGCCAGGTTATGCGTGTTATCGATTAAGCCGAGTGTATGACGATTCTTCATCGAGTTTCGCTTGGGCATTCGTGGTAAAAGTGATATCTCCCCTGTGGAAAGTCCTCAGTGGTACAAATTTATTGATAGTCATTACCTGAAAAAACAGGACGGTGAGCGTCTTGAATCGAAACAAGGAGGTTTTTATGAAACGGGAAAATCTGTTTTTCGCATCGGTAATGATGCTGTTAATAGCAGGTTGTGGTCAGCAGACGCCAGAAAAGGAAGCAGCAGAATCCTCTGCCTCCACGGTGCCGGATCTGGGCTCTGAGAGTTTCTGGCGGCGTACGACGGATGGCAGCATTGTGGTAACGCCGGACAATTTTATTCGCGCTGAATCCGACCTGTACCTGACAGCCCAGGCTGCGGATGGCGCCTTTGGGAAGTTTAAACACACCAGGGAGGTTGCACCGGTTGATAATCAACTGGTGATTCGTTTGAACCGGGACACCATCTATTCCTCGGCTGTGTTTGATCTCGATGCAGGCCCTGTCACGGTGTCGCTTCCAGATTCCCAGGGGCGTTTCATGTCCATGCTGGTGATTAATCAGGATCACTATAACCCTCTCGTTGGGTATGAATCCGGGGATTATGAGTTGACCAGGGATCTGGTCGGAACCCGTTATGCCATGGTAGCCATTCGTACCCTGGCTGACCCGAATGATCCTGCGGACATGAAAGCGGCAAATGCCCTTCAGGATGCCATTGCTGTCAGCCAGCCTGGCGGACCAGGAGAGTTGGAGATTCCTCATTGGGATCATGCCAGCCAGGAAAAAATCCGCAGTGCCTTGTTACAGCTGGCGAGCACCTTGCCGGATATGCGTTACTCAGCGGGCGCGGGGCGGGAGGATGTTGATCCTGTCCGTCGCTTGATAGCCGCCGCCGCGGGCTGGGGCCTGAACCCGGATAAGGACGCCATCTACCTCAATGTGAACCCGGATAACAATGATGGGGAAAGCATTTATCAGCTTTCAGTGAAGGATGTGCCTGTGGGAGCCTTCTGGTCGGTCAGTGTCTATAACCGTGAGGGCTATTATGAACCCAATGAACAGAATGCCTATACCGTCAACAGTGTAACCGGAGTGAAGAATGATGCCGGAGAAATCGTCATCCAGTTCGGTGACTGTGAGGATGCGGTTCCCAATTGCCTTCCTGTTGTAGAAGGATGGAACTACATGGTCCGTCTGTACCGGCCGAGTGAGAGCATTCTCAACGGTGAATGGCAGTTCCCGAAAGCGGTTCTGGTAGAAGAAGGGACGTAATGATGACTCCGGCGCCTTGAGCATTAAGGCGCCGGAAGTTTCCATTATGGAGCAACGACTCCCTGGTTTGTGCCTGTGACCAGGTTGATGGAGCGACCATCACTCAGAATGAGTGTGGTTGGCCCATCACTAATCAGCTCATAGTCAAATGTTCCCTCCAGGCAGGTAGCCGCAACGTCCACTGTGCCCTGGTGAAGGTTTTCCAGTGACCCGGTCAGCCTGGCACTGGGCGGCGCTTCGCCTGTCTGGGTGAGGGTTCTGTGGCTGCCTACCCATGGAAGAACCTCAGTCCCGCCTTCGAGTACTTTTTTCTCGGCTTCGTACTGCTCCGCGCCGCAGGCATGGGTGGTGAGGTCTATCGTCACCGCCTCCGGACTTCTGCCTGACAAATCATGAAGCCAGTAGGCGCGATTATGCTGGATGTTGTATTCCGGGTAGGCATTGGCCGGCTCGTAGCGGAAGCGCACTCTGGCCGGGTTTTGCTGCTGCGTTCGATCGGTAATGTAGCGGGCTTCCTTGCTCCATTGATCAAGCAGAATATAGGTCAGGTGTTCCGCTACGGGGTGGAGGTAGAACTGATAGGGCATCTCGCCTCTGAGTAACTGCTCCTCCAGGCCGAGACTGGTGGTCACATGCACTAGTTCATCGGCACCGCTGTAGACATGAGCAAAGGGCACATGTTGCAGGTTGCTGACATAGTCATAGACATTGTCCACCGCGCCTATGCTCGAGGTTTCCTGTATTTCGTGAATTGGAGACAGGGCTAACGATAGTTGGTCTTCAAGGTTGATCAGGTCGCCGACGATGGGGATGTCATTGACCAGACTGTCCAGAAGACTTCCCGCTACTGGAATCTCGCCGTCGTTGATCAGCTCATGGGTCAGCGGCAGGTTCAGCAGGCTGCCGGTAAAGCCCACCCAGTTGACGCCGGCGGCGTAATCCTGGGGGTAGAGCGATGCCAACCTCATGGCCCCATAGCCCCCCATGGAATAACCACTGATGATCCGTTTCGAGGTATCAATGGGATAATGGCGTTCCACATCTTGCTGTACATCCCGCACATCCCTTTCGGAAATATCGGAATAGAAACCACGGGGGCCACGGCCAAGAGGGGCGGCCAGGATACGGTTCTGGTTTTCAGCGAAAGCCGTCTGGAAATTTTTCTGATTGATCTGGCTGGCATGGTTGGCTTCACAGCCATGCAGAATCATTTGTAGCCCGAAGGGGCCATCGCCTTCAGGTACATAGAAACCATAGGGTTGATAGCGGCCCAGGTAATGGAAGTACTGTTCACAAGGGATATTGGTGTCGCCGTGGCGCCCTGGTACGCCGTGCAGAGACACGCCTTCACCGGGGGGAAGGCTGTACTCGGATGTATAGACCCGTTGCTGGAAGCCTTTGACTTCGGCGGGTTCCAGATTAACCCGGTTTTCCAGGTCGGCGCGGTTCACGGTATGGCCAAACTGTGAAATATCCCCATTGGCCAATACCCTGGCCTGGATGTCTTCCCAGAAATTACCGGCGTCCGGCAGGAACTGTTCCGGCACAGAGCCCGCCCGTGCCAGTTCGTGGGGGCCCCGGAATGCCACGTTCATGACAGTGCCATTGGCCTGTGCCACCACGGCCTGGATCCGCCATGCAGGACTATCAGGAACGGGAATGCTGCCTGACAGTGTGTTGCTTACCGGGTCTCCCTGCTCGAAGCGATACAGTTTGTCCCAACCATCGCTGTGAATGCCAAGTCCTTCCCAGTCTCCGCCACCGGTGGCGCGGTCGTTATCCGTGTCGATGGCCAATACCGCCAGGGCATCGTCACTGCCAAATAGAGTATTGAGTTCAAAGCTGACCTTGAGTGCATCGCCGTCAAGCTGGAGCGTCAATTTGGCGAGATCCGCCGTATTCTCCAGACCGGCCGGATAGCGTTGATCGCCGGCGGTGGGGGAAAGCAGCCCGGGAGTGGTGGCTTGTGGATTGCCGATTCCGCCAGCCCGGGACAACACATTGAGAAGGTCGATGCCGTTGGTAGGGGAAATCCCGATCAGACCACCATCGGCGCCATAGTCATCATAGATATAGTCCCGATAGATCAAGGCGCCGTCACAAAGCTCCACGGTGCCCGCCACCCAGCTATCACGATCACAGGATACGCGGGTGATCGGTGGTGTGGGTTCCGGTTCCACCTCTGTGGCAGGTGAGGCGGGATTATTGTTCGGGGTTGTGGGCGAACTGCTGCCACCACCACCGCAGCCTGCGATCAATGCCATGGCGGCCAGAACTGACAATCCTTTCGGGTAGCTCATCATTATTATCCTTTTGATAGAGAAGACACGCCGGAGCCTGTGCGTGGTGTGTCAGCTCACGTTGCGGCCTTCGACAAATTTGTACATGAACCAGGAAGTGAATCGGGGTGGAAGAATGCGGAAAAATGTAACCAGGCGGTTAATGCCGGGGAGAGCCTGTTTCTTTCTCTTTTCGATGGCGTGAATGGCACAAAGGGCCACCTGGTCGGCATCCATGGAAAAGGCATCAATACGGTCACTGATGGAGCCCTTGCTCTGGTTTTCCGCCTTGAGCCCCATGGTGTCGTAAATTTTGGTACGGGTAATGCCCGGGCAAAGCGCACCTACATGAATATTGTGCGGCGCCAGCTCATGGGAGAGGGCATGGGTAAAGGCCAGTACATAGTGCTTGCTGGCGGAGTAGGCGGCCAGATGTGGAACGGGCACAAAAGCGCCGATGGACGCCACATTGAGAATGCTGCCCGTCTGGTTGCGCTCGATCAGTGATTGGGCAAAGAGACTGCACAGTTCGGTGAGCACCTGAATATTCAGATCCAGAACATTGCGGACCTTGCGGGTATCCAGATCCTTGTGGCTACCCAGTAAACCGGAACCGGCGTTGTTGACGAGAATGTTCGGGAAAAGCGACTTTTCGGCAAGTGTCTGCATCAGCCCTGCAACGGCATTGTCGGCAGTCAAGTCGATGGCGATGCCAGTCAGGTTGCCGGGCCCCTGAGGAAGATCCTGTTCCAGTTCGGCGATTTCCTCTGGCATCAGGGTGGCAACGATCACATGGGCACCGCGTTCGATCATGAGCCGGGTGATTTC
>Ga0114899_1001584_pt1 | contig 13121 bp, 4 predicted proteins | sample MalvireepMed_215_FD_83497 | JGI IMG/M metagenome (GOLD analysis project Ga0114899, IMG submission 83497) | Marine viral communities from the Global Malaspina Expedition - Malaspina viral metaG DeepMed_215 | ecosystem: Environmental > Aquatic > Marine > Oceanic | place: Mediterranean Sea... | reverse complement strand
TGATAAAGTTAGAGGTGCTATAATGAGATTATCTAGAGATGGACTAACACCTATATCTAATTATGGAATGAAAGATTGGTTTAGGGATAATTTAAAATTTAACGCACTTGGAAACGATAATTTACCAGATCAACAAATTATTGGTAGTTATGATGATAGGCAAGACGAATATAATTTAACAATTAAATCCCCAACAGCGCTTACTGGTACTAGATCTATCATGATAGGTATTCAAGTAGTGGGCCCTGGCGAATTTGTTGGTTGGGAATCGCAAACATTGTCATTTAGAGAAGACGTAAAAGGATGGGTAAGTTTTAAATCGTTTGCTGATATGGAATTTGGTATTAGTTTAGAAAATGATTATTTTACTTTTAATGAAGGAATATTATGGAAACACCATGTTGAAGACGTAGATAGAAATCTATTTTATAATGATCATACGCCATCTTCATTTGAAGTTTTATTAAATAAAAGTCCAGAAGTTGTAAAAAACTTTAAAACTTTAAACTACGAAGGGTCTCAATCGTATGTAAAAGAACACATTGAATACACTATTGACGGTGTAACATACAATGAACCTGACCATTATAATTTACAACCAAAAAAAGGTTGGTATGTAGATAATATAGTTACAGATTTACAAGATGGTAGTATACCAGAATTCATAGATAAAGAGAATAAATGGTTTAATTATATTAGAGGTACAGATATAAACACAAATGCACATGGTCAAGTATCTAGTGTTTTAGATCCTAGTGAATTTTCTTTTCAAGGTTTAGGTAGTGTATCTGGCGCAGGTGAGGTTGCTATTCTAGGATGTACTGATCCAAATTTTGTTGAATATAATCCACTTGCAACAGTAGATGATGGAAGTTGCGCTACAGCACATTTACCAGGATGCTTAACACATACTTCTGCTATAAATCATGATTGTGCCACGGCAATTCATCCTAATGCTGTAACACCTTGTCAAGATGGTGTTACTATAGATGATGGAAGCTGTAAAGTAGTTGGTTGCACGGATAATAGTACTTTTGTAAGTAATAGTATTACTTATAATACTATGTTTAACTATGATCCTCCTCCAGCTAATACACCTTGTAATGATATAAATAATGTTCCTAATGGAACGGGTGGAGGTTGTTGTATAGAAACTATATTAGGTTGTACTACTCCGCAATCAATAAATTATGATCCACTTGCAAATACTGATGATGGAAGTTGTATACCAATTGTAAATGGATGCCAAGAAAATACAGCTAGTAATTATAATTCAAGTGCTAACACTGAAGATTGTAGTTGTTATTGGGAAGGATGTACTGATGCAACAGCGTTTAATCCAACAGTATTTAATACGAGTTATATTCAAAGTTATGCTAATGGTTGTAATGTTACCGCAGCTAGTATTACAATAGACGATGGAAGTTGTTGTTATCAACAAGGATGTATGGCTACAGGAATGGCAAACTTTGATGCTGCTAATTGCGAACCTTGTGTAGATGTTAATGGTGTTAGTAATGGCACGGCGTTTACTAACGGAACTTCTTTTGACGCAAGTGTAGATTGTTGCAATCCTTGCGTATACGGTTGTATGATTGTAGGTGATCCAAACTATAATGCTTTAGCTACTTGTGATGATGGTACTAGTTGTGCTATTTATACGGGTTGTACAAATCCGATAGCATGTAATTACGAACCTTTAGCAATTTTTGATGATGGCTCTTGTATTATTCCTACTTGCTGTAGTGATCCTTTGTATATAAACTATGATCCTAATTGTAGTTTAACCTGTAATGCAAATGCCACAGCTTGCGGCGCGCTTGTAGTGTTTGGTTGTATGACTGGCACAACAACTATTGGTTCACAAGTAAATTCTAATTATAATCCTTTAGCTAACGTACAGCAAGTTAGTTGGGCAGACCCAACAGATCCATGTACACCTTGTATATATGGTTGTGATGATAATACTGCGCATAATTATAATCCGTTCTCCATCTACGGTCCCTCTGCTACTTGTAATGATGGTAGTTGTTGCTATATAGCAGGTTGTACAAATCAAGTGGCAACTAATTATGATCCAACCGCATGTTATGATGATGGAAGCTGTATACTTCCTATTACTGGATGTTTAGAACTTGATATGGGACCATCTGGAACAGCATTTAATAGTCAAACTTTTCCAGGTGGCATTGCGGTTAATTCTTGTGAGGAATGTATACATCCAGATATAAATGGTAACGATATATTTTATGATTATGTAAATAACGTTGGAAATTCTTGTCCATCAGTGATAGTTGATATAAATACTGGACAAATAACTGGTGGTTGTTTTGACGCGAACGGTGACCCAATTGGTTGGAAATATAAAAACTATAATCCACAAGCAACTGCAAGTTGCGGTGGTATAACAAATAGTTTATCTGGATTCTCTTGTTGTGACGAATTAGAAGGTTGTAAAGATATTTCGATGTATAACTATTGTGATTATTGCCATCCTGGTAATCCTCTTGCTACAAGCAGTTGTGTACCTATAATAGACGGGTGTCTTTATAGTTATTTTGAAGATGACCAAGGTAATGTATTTTTTAACTATAATATTGGTAGTGGTTTATATAATCACGATCCAGGAACTCAAGGATTTTCACAAATACCTGTAACTGCTACAGGTAATCCAGATTTTGATATAAACACACATAATCAAAATGCATGCGTACCAATAAACGATCCAATTCCACTGCAACCAGGATCACCCAATTCAACCACTATTAATTTAGGTGATGAATCTTCCGGTTGTAGAGCTGATTCATCAGGTAATTGGCCAACAAATGGACAATCTAAATATGCGGGTTATGTACTTTCCACACTTACTACAGGTAACCCTCCCAGTACAAATGTGATTCCTGGAGGTGTGGGTTACCAAGTTGGAGGTCCTTATGGTTGGGGAACGCCACTTGATATTCCTCTTTACGATAGCGTGAACGCGCTGGTAAATAATATTGGAGGATCTACATCAGGTAATGTAGAGGCATATAATAAAAATTGGGATGGGTTTGATGGTCCTGGAGGCAACTTTGGTCTTGGTACTAGTTATCCTCATACTACAAACTTCTTCGTAACAGCTATGCACGAATACATACAATGGGGAAGTTTTGCAGGTGCTTGGCATCCTTCAAATATGAACGCTTGTTGTAATATGTCTGGATGTATACACCCACTAGCAAATAATTTTGATTTAATAGGATATGTAAAAAATCGACTTGATCCTTGGAATCCACATTACGTTGGTCATCCAGGTGAATTAACTAATGCTGGACCTGGAGCTAATACTTACCCATTTTTCCCTGGTAGAGAAGGTCAGGCTTGTTCAACTTGTCCAACTGGTGATCCGGGTGAACCGGACTGGGACGGGGGAGCAGCGTCAATCGTCGGCCAAGGAAGTAGCCCGGGTATTGGAGCGGATATATTCTTTGAACCTCCACCAGTGTATGATGATCAAGGAAATAATATAGGAGGTAGTGGATTACCTATTGATCCTAATGGTCCTAGATGGGATCCTTACCAGCCAGCATATACATTAACTGTTGGTGGTGGTAACGTTAGTATAGATCCAGAAGGTTTATGGCGTTGTTGTGACTTTGGAGAAGTTGGTTGCACAGATCCAGCAGCGTGTGATGCGTGGGTATCACCAACCGTAAGTAGAGTTCATGGATTTAGCGAATCTCATACTTGGCCAGGTAGTTGTTGTTATCCAACGCCAAATGGTGGATGTGGTCATTGTCAAACGATATCTACTACTGCACAAGGCGCAGGAGCTTAATAATTTAAAAAATAAATAATATGCCTATTTACAATGTAGTTTTTAATTCAGCAATAAACACTTCTGCCGCGGTAGGAGACAACGTGTATGTTGTTGATGTTAATCAAGTTGGTGGTCCAGATAGTTTTTTTGTTGGGGGATTAGGTAATATAATAATGATCGGCGTTATTACAGATATAACAAATTCAGAGGGACTTATACCAAATACTCCAATAACTATAGAGGTTAATTATACTGGTACTCCTCCTACTGGATCTTGCACGCCATATCCTGTTTGTATAATTAACGCTGGTGGCTTTTTAATATTTTCGAAAGATAAATCTGCTAATACCTCTGGAATAAAAGGTTATTATGCTAAAGCAAAATTTATAAATGACAGTAGAGTAAAAGCTGAATTATTTTCCGTTGGTACAGAAATAGGAATAAGTAGTAAATAACATGAATACAATAGAAAGATTTAATATAAGTAATGATTTTGTAGGAACAAATGGAGAAAATAGGAAATTTTCTTTAGTTGGAGATAGTGGTTCTAAATTTACTTTAGAAATACAACGTTCTAGTGATAGTAAATATTATAATTTTTCAACTCAATTATTTGATACCACAACACCTACTAGATTAAAAGGAACTATATCGGGTAGAGTTTATGATGGTGTTATAAAATTTCCTGCAGTAACAGCGGTAAATACACATACTATTAGGTTATTTGCTATTACAGACGGTACTTCTCAAACTAAATTTTTACCACGACGAGAAGTTAGGTTTCCAGATAATACGATTGATTTAAATTCTTCACTTGGATCTAACTCTAATTTGTGGGAGAAAAAACTATATCAAGGATTACAAAGAAGTGTTAGTATCGGTTCTTTAGCTCCAAGTTTAGCTGATAGTGGTGAGGTTTGGTATGGAGCTACTCATAGTAGTGTTTCAACAACTATTGATGAAGCGTCTTCAAGAAGAATTACTTTTAGCATAACTGTTACGGCTGCTAGTGGAAAATCTATAAGAATAATTAGACAACCGAAACCAGGTGATATTTGTACTTTTGGCAACTATGCTGTGGGCGCAGCTTCTAGTACTAAAATTATATCTGATGAAGATATATGGAGTCAAACCGCGCGTGAAGAAGATACTTTAGACGGAGCTATTTCTAGTAGTACTAGAATAGTAATGGATGCTGATGTTGCTGATAAAATGAAAGTTGGAGATAGAATTACTGGTGCTGGTATATCTGATGTAGTAACAGTTACAGCGTTAAATCCAGATGGTGACAACGTAAAAGAAGCCAGCGTTTCTTCTGCAATTTCTGTTTCTGATGGTGTTCCCCTTACTTTTATAGAACCACATTATCATAGGTGGGCAATAACAAATGCTGTTGGATTGACTAAAGGAATGTTTCTAGATCCTAACAATGCAGCGGCAACAAAAGGTACTATGATAAATGATTATGTGTCAAGTTCTTCTACTACAAGTATTTCGGATGGCATGGAAAGAACATTAGAAAATTTAGATGTAGCCATACCAGCTATAGTTCCAACTGGAACACCCACTATGGATGCTTATGGAAATATATCATCACAAGCAGCGGATGTTGTTTTCACCCCAACACAAGGTAAAGTATTTGAATCACAAACTGTAAAAGTATATGCTTATGGTAGAGATCAAATTAAAAGTATGACAGGTGGTATGGGTGTAAAATTAAGTGATTTAAAAGCAGAATTAACACAGAAATCAACAACAGTTAACGATGCTAGCGCAACTGGTAGTGCGGCATTATCTGATTTTGATGTTACTAGTGTAGTTGGTATTATGGATGATCATAGTACTGTTAGAGGAGCTAATATATTGCCAGCCACAGTTAATCCTACTGTAACAAACATATCTTCTAGTAATTTAACTGTTTCTCCAACAGGGCATTTTTTGGAGAATGGACAAACATTGTATTTCGATGGAGCTAGTAATATTGTAACTATAACTGGCGATTTAGAAGTAAGTAACGTTAAATTTGCAAATGCATCATTATTCCTAGATGTAGAAAAGTTTTTGACTTGTGCGTAAAGTAAAAAAAATGTAAAAACTGTAATTATAAATAAATAACAAACAGAAGTAATATGAAATTAACAAAAGTAACACCTTTTAGATATAAAAAAAGTCCTTTTCGACAAGGATATGATAGTTCGGCGTTAGGGAATTTACGATCTCAATTTAATCAAGCTATGGAAGGTTTTGAAGATTTACCAACGGGAACTATAGATGTTGGAGAAGGACCAAAAATAGGTGGACTTGACACACGTAATTTAAATAAAGATTTTGAAAATAAGTATCGAGATATTACAAATCCTTATGCAAATCTTAGTACACAAAATCTCGCTGAAGATTTAACAGTGAACAAACAGCAATTTGATGCTCAAAGACAAATGCAAGAACAAGGTGGTGCTGACGCTTTGGCAGCTATGAGAGCTGGTGGTGGTTTTAACGCGGGTAATATACAAGCTTTACAAAACCAAATGCAAAGAGGAGCACAAAATATATCTGGTCAAATAGGAATACAAGAACAAGCAAATCAACAAGCCAGAGTGAGAGGAGCGCAAGATGTTCAAAGACGACAAGAATTACAAGCTTCTGGACAATTACAAACAGAACAACTACAAGCTCAAGGAGCTAGTGAAGCTAGACAATTAAAATCTCAACAAGAACTAAATGTTTTGGGTATGCAAAGTCAAAGAGATATATCTCGAGCGCAACTTCAAGCACAACATCAACAGTTGCAATATCAATCTGCAAATGATGCTAGAACTTTACAATATCAAAAACAACAAGGTTTATTATCTCTAATTTCTGGCCAAATGACCGCGCAACAAGAGGCTGATCTAGCGGATCAAAATTGGGCAGAAAGAAATTTTGGTTAAAATAAAAAAAATATAATATGGCACAATATATAGATGCAAAAGCAATGTATGAAGCTGGTTATGGAAGCAAATATAGCCCTTCTCTTAAACCGCAAAGACACCAAATGTATAATGCTCTTCTTATGCGGGCTGGTGGATGGGTTATAAATCAATATAGAGAAGCTCATCAAGAATTAAAATCTGTAAAAAAGGTTGGTAGAAAAACCGCTAACGCTATTCAAATAGAAATGGATAGAATGGGGGAGCAATTATCGCCACAGCTCGACGAAGCATTGAACATGTTTAAAAAAGAATATGATAAGGGAGCTAAGATGTCTAGTATGGGGTTAGGAAGAAAGAGAAAAGAAAAAGGTGAACTTATGATGGAGAATGCTTGGCAAAAAATGTTGAACTTACAAAAAAAATTAACAAACGTAGAATCAACTATGCAGACTAAAATTGATTCTGGTCTCTTAGAAGTTGGAGAAGACGCAACAACTGCTCAGCAAAATGCTTTTAATCCTGGGTTAACACCTGATCAATTTTTAAATTCTGCTAGATTAGCTAGTGGTGCAATGCTTAGTCATTTATCTGTTGATATGGAAACTGGAGATATTTTGTACGCTACACAAGAAGATGTAGATGTCAGTGAAGAAGCTTATAATAATTATGTAAACGAAATGGGTGGTAAAGATGAAGGTGTTTTGAGTTACGAAGATTGGCAACAATTAAATGAAAATAATCCAAATATAGAATACGAACAATTTGAAAGAGTAGATTTCGGTGATCCTGATGATACTTCTTTTCAAACTGGATATGATGGATTGTTAGATAAAGCAGAAGAGCGTGGTAATAGTGGAAGAGAATTAGATGCAACTGCAGAAAATAGATTGTCATTAAAAGTTAATAAAAATGTAGACGCGGCATCTGATGCTACTGTTAGAAGTTTCTTTTTTGGTGGTGATATGATAGACGGTGAATCACTAACAATGGTTACACCAGCGTTTAAATATTTAGTTCAACAAGGAATTGATCCTGGAGATGCTAATGCTGAACCAGGTAGTGAAGCGCATAATAATTATATCATGTTTCAAAGTCATTTAGCAGATCTTAAGGGACAAGATTTATCAAAGGGTTCGCCAACAAGAGAGTGGTTAAAGGAACAACTACTAGAATCAAGTAAAGCATATCATCAACAAGCATACGATAAATACGAGGAAAAACAAAGAGAAAAAGATTCAAAAGGAGGTGATAAAACTAAAGAATATGGTAACTACACTGTAGATGGTTACACAGGAATAAGTCACAAAATAGCCACCCAACAGTATAATAATATGTTAGTAGTTGGTAAACCTAATGTTGATAGACGTGGCACAACTAAATATATTGCTAAAAAAGGTGGAAAGACTGATGTTCATGTATTAGATCAATCTACTCAAAAATTTGTATTTATAGAAACTATTGATACTAATGAAGCTATTGCACGAAGAGGTTTAGATGTAATGGGATCTGGATACGAAGAAAACGTTAAAGATAAAGAAAATGCTTTAAATCAAGGAAATACTGGTGAAGACGATTTTAGATTTTATCAACACACAAAAACTTCATAAAAGATGTTTGAACTAAATGGTGTACAATTAACATTAGAAGATTTGCAAAATCACGCAAATTCTAATAATATCAATTTTGAAACTTATATGAGTAATATGAGAAGTAAAGGTATGATAGAGAGCGCGCCAACTATAGCAAGTACGACTACGACACCGCAATTTGGAGAAAACGCACCAGGGTTTCAATTACAAAGACAGGAAAAGATAAATACGTTACAAGAAGAAACAGAAAGAAAAATACGTGATTCAATAAATAAAAATACTGAATCTTTTTGGGCTGAAGAAAATATTACTCCAGAATTAAGAGAAGCATTAGAAGGGACTGATTGGAAAATAGAAGAAGCAAAAGCAGGTGTTAACGCTATAACACTTACTAGTGAAGGTGGTGTGGAAAAGGAATTTCTATTACAACAATCTAAATACGAATTAGGAAGACAAAATGAAAAACCTATAGCTGATCAAATTATAGATTTTATAAACGAAAATCCTGTAAAGTCTAAAAAATATTTACTAGATAAAGAAAATTTTATGAATAGTATGAATAATTATTATACTAAAGATAAAATAAAAGAACTAACAAGTAAAGAATTTTTAGCTAACGTTAAAGATGAAGATGATTTTAAAGAGAAAATAAAAGAAGATCTTGGTTATGGTGGGTGGTTGCCTTGGGATGTAGATAATAGAACTAAATTTCTAAATTTAACAGATAATGATATAGATCATATTATTACACAAAAATTTCAATTAGAATTAGGTAAAGAAAAGACAAAAAGAAAAGAAAAACTAGATGCTGATTTTATTACTAGATTAAAATCTGGAGAATATATAGATCAAGTTACGGGAGAAAAATTAAAAACTGAAAAAGATTTTTTTAATCAATATACTAAAAATAGAATAGCAGAATTCGGCAAAGACGAAGCTGTTTTAGCTACAATTAATATGAGGTTAAAACATGGCGAGTTAAACGCGGACGAAAGAAAGAAGTTAAACCAAAAAAGAAAAGATGCTATCAAAGTTTTAAAGAGTAAAGGGGAATTTGAGAGCTTTTGGGAAATTGATGATGATGGTAATTATACCGGTAATTTAATTAAGAAACCAAAAACTAGAGAAGATGTTTATAAAAATGTTGAGAGTGCTGAGAGTGACATAAACAAAAAAATTGCTGAAATTGAAAGAGAAAATGAAGGTGTTGATAAAGTTACTTTTTTAGATAACGCTGAAAATAAATATTACAGGAATGCTAAACAAATATCTGAACTACGAGCTCAATTAAATAAAAGACAAGACTTTGAGGTTGGGGCTATAGATCCTTTGGTTGGTTATAAAAGACATGTAGTAAATAAATCTATTAGTGAAGTTTTAAACGCGATGGATTCAGAATCTGGTGTTGGGATTGTAAGTCAAGATACTTATAATCCAATTCCAGTTAATGCTAAAGGTGAAAAAACCATGTCATTAGAAGAGTACAACGATTATAGACAGAGAACTAGAGATCAATTAAAATCTTTGCAAATAGAACAGGAAGCTCTTAAAAGAATGTATCTTTTAAATGAAAGTGCAACATCTATAGAAAAGAAAACACCAGAGATCGGCGGCGTGAAACTTGGTTTATTTGGCCAACAATCTGGAAAGATGGCTTTAAATAGTGTTTTTGGAGAGGGATCTTGGGAAAATCTCACGGGAAAAACAGGTACTGAAACAGAAATAATAGATGAATATACTAATGTTTTAAATGATGCTGGAATTCCTGTTTCTGCTGAAATACAAAATTATGCTGAAAGAAGTTTTGGACAACAAGTTACAGAAGGTGTTTCAGGTGCTACTGGTATATTATTAGAGTTCGCAGTTGCAAATAAAGCGTTTGCAATAGCTAGAGCAGCTAAATTACTTAAAGGTGGGAAAACTTTTAATGATCTTATACAGGGCGCTAAAGCTACTAGATACACAAATAAGTCTGGGTTAATACTTACAGAAGCTCAAATAGCAGCAAAAGTTGCTAAGGCAAAAAAGTACAAAACTGTTTCCTCTTGGGTTAATAGATACGCTGGTAAAGGTAAATCATTTACAGCTATAGGTCCTCATAGAGGAAAATGGTTAGGTGCAGCGCTTACCGAAGGTGTTATTGAAGGTGTTAAATTTGGAATACTTCCATCATCAGCTGAAGATAGATGGGGTGGTTTTGCAACTGGGTTTGGATTTGGTTTAGCTGGACAGTTTTTAACACCAGTATTAGGTACTGTAAGACCCGCAATGTTAGAAAAAGTTACGCCTAGAAATAAAATTGGAAATTGGGTTGTTGACCAAGCGCCTAGATTAGATAAAGCTTATGGTTTAGCTTTTAAATCTCCATTATCCTTCGCTGTTGGTAGTGAACTTGGAGAAATATCTTTAGCTGTAGCGAATGACGCTTGGGGATTAGATGAGGTTTCTACTTTTATGGACGAGCATTATAATGACTATTCTAGTTCAGCCCAAAGATTTTTTGTTAATATGTGTGTTGGTAGTGGGTTTGGTTTAGCACATAAAGCTACTTATACAAATTGGAAATCTTTAAAAGGATTAAGAGATGCTAAAGCTGAAGCTGAATCTAAGATGTACGAAAAACGTGATACATATTTAGTAAGAAAAAAAGATGGTGCTAAAGGAAAAGAAATAGTGGTTACACCAGAACAATGGTATAAAATGGATCCTAAAGGATTTGATATTATACAAAAACCAGGTGAATGGGCTATTAAAGAAGGTATTACTGTTGAAGAATTTCACAGACACAAAGATATGGCCGATGCGATGGAATATCAAATTAGAAAATCTGAAGATGCTTTAGATTTATATGATCCCGTATTAGCTCCATTTAGATTAGAAAAAATATATAGAAATCAAAATAAACACTATAAAGATAAAGGTGCTACAATTGAAGTTATTAGAGAAGATAATAACAGTGAATATTTTAAGAAAAATCCAAACGCTAAAGCAAAAGTAGAATATATCGATAGCAATGGTAAGGTTCATGAAAATTTTAAAGAAGGTGTTACAACTAAAGTTAGACAAACATTTAATGTAGATAAAATAGAACCTGGAGTTGCTCCTCACGAATTAGGGCATTCTGGTACAAGTATATTATTTAGCACTAACGCTAGATTTAAAGCTGATTTTTTAACTAAAATGGGTAACATAGCTAAAGAGGTAAAAATAGAAGGTAATAGAACTCTTTACGATGCTATGGTTGAGATGAATGGTAAATGGGACCCATTAAATAGATCTTGGGAAAATTCTAGAATAAGTGAATGGGAAATGTTTAGTTATGTTGCTGAGGTATTAGCTAAGCCAGAAAATTTACGTCAATTACAAGCGTCTAAAGCCTTTGAAAAATTTGATAAACTAATTGAAAATAACATTGGAAAAGAATTAAATCAAAAATACGATTTTAAAACACATAAAGATATCGTACAATTTTTTAGTGATTATATAAAAACTATTAATAAAGGTGGTAGTTCTTTGGGTTTACTTAAACACTTAGAAAATGTTATAGACAAAAGTAAAACTGGTGAAACAGAGGCGTTAAGAAAAGCTTGGGAAAAAGAAGGTTTAAATTTTGATACAGAATTACAGTCAAGAGATTTATCTATAGAAAAAGCTAATTTAGTTAATAGAAATATTGAACTTGGAAAAACTAAACCAGAAGGTTGGAGAGCTGAAATGGATATTAATATAAAAGAAATATTAGAGCTTAACAAAAACATTGAAGCATCTGAAATCAATGCTGAACAAATAGCAAAATATAAAGAAGCTATTAAAGAAGAAGCCGCGATGAAGGATAAACCAGAGAAATTTGTAAATCCTAAAAAAGAAAAAGCTGTAAAAGAATTAAGAGAAAATAATGAAGGTATATTAAATGAGTTTGTAAATAGTAATTATAAAGAAACACCTGGTTCGACTTTAACAAAATCTGAGTTTAAAAACTATGTAAGAAATAATGAATTTCTTAAAATACTAAATAGTTATAGTGTAGAATCTGGAGTGCCTTTTGGAGCATATCTTAAACAAAACCTAAGCTTTAGAATGGGTAATATATTAAAAGCACTTGGGGTTGATGTTGGTAAACAAATAAAAACAATTTCTAGAGATTCTGAAAGTTTTACAGAAAAAGAATATGCTGAAAGAAGTAGTGAACCCTTCTCAGATGAAGTTGCTGGCGGTAGAAAAGGTATAGAATTAATTTATGAATTACCTGTAAGACAAGAGATAATAGATGCTATAAATAATAATGTTCCTGATGTTATAAGAAGATATCAAAATGGAGAAATAATAAATTATAAAACATTACTTGATCTTAATCCTAAGGCTACTAAGGAAATGTTTGGTAATAAAACCCAAGATAAAGCTAATTTTATAGCTAATCATTGGAAAACTATAGATGCTTTATTACCTAGAAATTTAACAAAAACAACTGGTACTGCTACCGGTGTTGAAAACGCTTTAATGACTAGAAAAACGCCTGATGGTAAAATGAAAAACGTTTACTACGCAGACTCAGGAAAAACAGTTAAATTTAAAGATACTGGAGCTAAAACAGGTACAGGATTAAAAGAAAGAATTAACACTAAAAATAAGGAAAAGTTTTTAGCTGAGCTTGGTATTAAAGATAATAGAAGTAAAGAAGATATAGATAATAATACTGGTGATGTTGATATATCTGGAATGAAAACAAGTGTTGATAGAAACATAACAGTATCAGTATTACCAGCTGTGATAAATCAAACTGGTAAAGCTATAAATAACCAAGTTACGGGACGTGGGGTTTTAGAT
>Ga0114899_1001583_pt1 | contig 13131 bp, 13 predicted proteins | sample MalvireepMed_215_FD_83497 | JGI IMG/M metagenome (GOLD analysis project Ga0114899, IMG submission 83497) | Marine viral communities from the Global Malaspina Expedition - Malaspina viral metaG DeepMed_215 | ecosystem: Environmental > Aquatic > Marine > Oceanic | place: Mediterranean Sea... | reverse complement strand
CTCTCAAAGTGAGGTTTGTCTGTTGGATGAGCCTACCACCAATCTTGATGAAGCCGGGATTGAATGGTACAGAAATTCTGTGCAAAGCATTTTAAATGACAAACTGGTAATCGTAAGTTCTAATCAGAAGCATGAATTTGACTTTTGCACCCAGAACATTCACATACCTGATTTCAAAATACATAAATAAGAATGCGTGTTTTTTTTAGGAAAACTTCGTTATAATTGACAACACAAAAACAATCCAATGAAAAGAATTAAAAGCTACTTCCTGGCCCTCACTTTTATCAGCCTAGCCACTATGTCATCTTGCGGTGGCAAAGACGATGGTCCTTCTTTGACGCCAGAAGAGCAACAACTAGTTGATTTGGCCGGAACAACCGGAGTTACCTGGGCAACAACTTCCGTAACCTTTGATGGTGCTTCTTCAGATTTTTTCTCGGACCTGACCATTACTTTTAAAGGATCCGCTACCAGCAAAACCTATACGAGCACCAATGGAACCCCTCTTTTTAGTGCCAGCGGTACCTGGAATTTCAATGGCACCAACATTAACCAAATTACTTTTGATGGAGATGCAGGTAACATCTATTCGATCAATGTAAACGCAAGTGCTACACCTGCAACATTGGTTATGACTGTGAATTACACTGCCAGCGGTGGTGTAGCAGCCGGTGTTAATGGCGCTAATGGCACCTATGTTTTCAACATGGAGAAACAATAAAAGAAACTGAATTTAATAAAGAAGCCTCGGTGAAAACCGGGGCTTTTTAGTTTTACTGAATTGAAACAAGCGTAACTCCTGCCCCACCTCTGTCGGCATGTTCATCGCGAACAGAACTGATTTCCTTGTAGCCCTTCAGCAAATCTCTGGTTACCTGCCTGAGCACACCATTTCCTTTTCCGTGAACGATTTGCAGTTCCTTCACTCCCAGCATAATGGCCTCATCCAGCCAGGTTCCTAATTTCGGAATCACTTCCTCCGCCCTGATACCCCGAATATCGATCCGGCTGTTGAATTCAGATTGTTTCGACACATAATCATAACCAGAGAAACTCCTGGTTTTTCCTTGCTCTTTGTATGCTTTACGGGTTACCTTCTCCAGTCGGTTCAAACGCACGAAAGAGGTCAGCTCTCCTATGCTCAACTCAGCATCCTTGCCTTTGATGTTCACTACCTGCCCTACGGTATCCTGCCCTTTCAGCTGAACATAGTCTCCGATTTGGATCTCATCTGAAGAAGTACTCTTTTCGAATTTCTCCTTCACGGTGGTTTCAGCCTTAATCTGCTCCAGCTTCTGGCGCTGCTTTTTTACTGCTTCCTTCTCCGCCTTCTTCTCCTTTATTTCCCGAATCACCCGCTCCACCTCTTTGTTGGCATTGGTGACAATGGCATTGGCCTTCTGCTTGGCTTCGTTGAGAATTTTCTTCTCCTGACTTTCCAGATGTGCCTTAAGCTGAGCATACTGCTCAGTTAGTTCTTCGAGTTCCTTCTCTCTGGCAACAACCTTTCTTTCGGCTCTTTCGAGCTCCGTCTGCTGAATCTGCAATTGCCCCAACATCTGATCGAATGAAACCTGCTTAATGCCTATCTTCTTTTTGGCGTGTTCAATGGTGCCTTTCGGAAGACCTATTTTACCCGCTATTTCCAAGGCAAATGAGCTTCCCGGCTTGCCAATTTCCAGTTCATACAAAGGTTGAAGATGTTTAAGATCGTAGCGCATGGCTCCATTCACCAGCCCCTCATTTTTATCAGCATACTCCTTCAGGTTGCCATAATGGGTGGTTATTACTCCCATTCCCTTGCTCTCCTTCAATTCCATGAGGATAGCTTCTGCAATGGCTCCTCCGTATTGAGGCTCTGTTCCGGTACCAAACTCATCGATCAGGAACAAACTCTTCTTATTCACATGACCAAGCAAATGCTTCATATTGATCAGATGTGAACTGTATGTACTTAAGTCATTCTCAATAGATTGCTCATCACCTATATCGATGAACAGGTCTTTGAAAAGGGTGAAAGTGGAAGACTCATGAACTGACACCAATAACCCACACTGAAGCATATATTGCAACAAACCAACGGTTTTAAGGCACACACTTTTCCCTCCGGCATTTGGTCCTGAGATGATCAATACCCTTTGATTAGGCTCCAGATAAATATTCAAAGGAACCACTTCTTTGCCTAACTCCTTGTGCTTCAGGTAAAGGGTTGGATGTTTGGCCACCTGCCAGTTGAACTCCTTCTTTTCAGACCATTGAGGTTTACAGGCGTTGATCTTAAGGGCAAATCGCGCTTTCGCACGAATAAAATCCACAAGCCCCAGAAACTGCATGTACTGTTTCAGGTTCTCAATTTCCGGTCTTAAGTAACTCGTGAGTTCCATAAGAATGCGAACCACTTCTCGCTGCTCTGCATATTCAAGCTCCTGTACCTCATTGTTAATCGCAAACACTTCGGTCGGTTCCAGATAAACGGTCTGACCTGTTGCTGATTCACCATGAATAAAGCCTTTTACCCTCCGTTTGTATTCGGCCAGAACCGGAATTACCATTCTTCCATTTCTGATTGTCACGGAAACATCATCCGGGGTAAATCCTTCTTTCTTAGTGCGGGTAATTATATTATCGAGAACCCTTCGAAGTCTTTGCTTCTCTTCCAGAATCCCCTTTCTGATCTCATATAGCCTGTCTGAGGCATTATCTTTCAGCTTACCCCTTTCATCAAAAACACGGGCAATGGACCAAAGCAAATCTTCATCGAAGACAATGGGGTATGTGAGCTCAGAAAGCACCGGATAGTCCTCTCTTTTCTCCTGAAAGAAGTCCAGACATTTATCCAGTGTTTTAAGGCTAAGGATGACGTCAAACAATTCCTCTTCGCTGAGAAAGGAATTGTCTACCCTTATTTTTCCAAAAAGCGGAGATAAATCGATGTAGTTTGAATTGGGGAAAAGCTCCTGTGAAGTGATGATTCGAACGAACTCATCTGTTTGACTTAGCCACATTTCTATGTTGGCCTGATCATCGGAGAACCTTACTTTGTCGACAAAATTCTTACCCAAATTGCTTTCACAAGCCTCTTTGAGAAGTAATCTTATCTTATCAAAACCGAGTTTTAATTCTAGGTTGGGGGGGTATAGCATCAGTAATTATCGCGGTATTGTTTGGTTGTTCTGGCTTTTAAACTATCGATCACAATATCCGTGACATCGAGAAAAAGCTTAGGATGCTTCAAATAGTAGTTGTAGCTTTTCACATAACTGGCAGAATCCAGTCCATGTTTTTCAAAGACCCTTTTTTCAAGAGCCTTGTAAAGTACATCGGCAGAATCAAGGCTAAGCGATACCGAACCGATCATACCTTCAGCAATACGGATGTCTATCATCAGTGCCACCATTTGTTCCTGCTTAAGTATGTCTTCAGGAATAGTACCGTCATCACTTCCGCAAGAGAACAGAGATATAATGACCGTCAGTAAAAAAAGCTTTTTCGCCATATTAAGAGCCACTTATTTTCGTCTCATAAAACAAACGACTGGCAAAGGTAAGGGTTATGTTTTTAGAGTGCTTGGAATTAACCAAAATTAAGACGTTGAAAAGCGCTCAAAAATCAAATTAATGATATTTTTAGGCCTTCATTATGGAGCACATCATTTCCAAGCTTAGGAAGTACGAAATACAAATCAGAAAAGCCATAAATTCCAGAATGCAGGGTGATTTTCACTCTATTTTCAAAGGATCGGGGCTTGAGTTTGATGGCGTACGAGAATATCATTATGGAGATGATACCAGAACTATCGACTGGAATGTCTCTGCCAAAGGCCATGGCACCTTTGTTAAAACCTTTAAGGAAGAGAAAGAGCAAACTGTATTTTTCCTTCTCGATGTAAGCGCCTCGCAGGAAATTGGAACTCCGGGAGCACAGAAGGTGGATGTTGGAAAGGAACTTACGGCTGTACTCACACTTTCTGCAGTAAAACAGCAAAACCGCGTTGGTCTCCTCACTTTTTCTGATCAAAAAGAGAAATTCGTAAAGTCGGGCAAAGGCATCAAGCATGGATACGCAATAATCCATGAGCTATACAATCACAAGCCAAAATCAAGTAGAACCAATATTGACCTGGCGATTAAAAAGGCATTGGAGATTATTCATAAGAAGAGCGTTGTCATTCTGATTTCTGACTTTATAGACGAGGGGTATGAACAAAGCCTCAGATTACTAGCCAACAGGCACGATTTAGTGGTTTTACACCTGAAAGACGACAGAGAAACACAGTTGCCCAATCTAGGAATTGTTCCGGTTTATGATCAGGAAAGCAAAAAAACGGTTTGGGTAAATACTTCCTCCAAAGACTTCCGTAAGAAACTCGAAAAGACTTACACACTGAATAAGGGTGAACTGGAGAAATTCTGCAGAAAAAACCAAATCAACTATCTGGAAATCAACACCAAAGACAACTATATACCACAACTGATTAAGCTATTTAAGATCAGAAACAAATCGATGAAACGTGACTAGGAGAGCTGTAGTACTTCTGATTTTATTTCTTGGAACAGTGTCTTTTGTGTCAGCTCAAGACCTTAAGCCAAGGGGTTATTTTTTAAAGGACAGTGTGAAAATTGGTGAGTCGGTGGCTTACTCATTAAGCTACAAAGACAAGAAAAACAGGCCTGTCATTTTCCCTGACTCGCTTTACAGTTTCGCTCCGTTCGAGTTACTGGACAAGGCCTATTTCGATACGCGTTCCGATAGTATCAACAGTATTGACAGTGCGGTTTATTACCTGGCTACTTTTGAAATCGATACAGTTCAAAGCCTTTCTTTACCGGTTTTCGTATTTACCGGCCAGGACAGTATTCCTATTTTCAGCGAGAAAGATTCAATAGTTCTGAATCAGGTAGTAACCCAAATGCCAGACTCAGTAAATCTGGCTGAAACCAAGGCATTCCAACCAGTTTCAAGACAATTCAACTATCCTTATTGGGTAATCGGACTCATCATTTTAGGCTTCATTGCTTTGATTGTGTCCGTCATCTGGGGCGAGGAAATAGCCAAACGCATCAGATTGTACAGACTGAAGAAGAAACTTGAGAAATTCAGAGAAGAGTTCGATAGGGAGATCGAGAGTATCTCTGCCGAAACAGAAAAGCCAAGAATTGAGTCAATCCTTAAATTCTGGAAATCGTACATGGAGTCTCTGGAACAGGTGCCTTACACCAAGTTGACCACTAAGGAGATTATTCAGATTCAGAAAAATTCTTCATTGGAAGAGACACTGAAGTCGATTGATAAAAACATTTACAGCAGACTGGCCGTAAGTGCCCTGCAAAACGATTTTGAGTTTTTGAAAGACTACTCGATCGATAGATATAACCATGTAACAGAGGAGATAAAGAATGCTTGACGAGTCGGTTTACAAATGGTTTTCATTGGAGTGGTTTACTCCCTCAGCTTTCAAGTCGTTCGACTGGGAGTTCTTTTTTGTGTTCTATGCCATCCCCCTAATTCTGCTCCTTTTCTTATTGAAATGGCTGATTGGAACGAAGGTGAAGCAGAAGCTTCCGGTAGCATTGCCCAAAAAAGAGATTCAAAAACACTGGACAGGCTATCTGAGACTTATCCCTAATGCCCTTATCGCCCTTGCACTTCTCATGCTGCTGATTGCCCTGGCCAGACCACAGAGAACAAACGAAATGGTAGAGCAATGGTCTGAAGGTATAGACATTGCCTTACTGATAGACATCTCTGAATCTATGCAGATTGAAGACTTTCAACCAAACAGGTTACAGGCAGCCAAGTCAACTGCCCGAGACTTTATAAAGGGACGGAATCAGGACCGGATTGGCCTGGTAATCTTCTCTGGAGATGCCTTTTCATTATCTCCCCTTACCACTGATTATGAGCTACTTTACAAGTTCATTGATGAGGAAATTGACTTCAACAAAATTGAAAACCGGGGCACAGCGATTGGCAGTGCCATTGCCGTAGGAACCAACAGAATGAGAGAATCAGACGCTGCCAGTAAAGTGATGATTCTGTTGACTGACGGGGATAATACTGCCGGAAACATCGATCCCATTACGGCAGCAGAACTGGCCGCAGCTTACGACATAAAAATCTACACCATCTGTGTGGGTAAAGAAGGCAAAGTGCCTTATGGAAAAGACTTCTTTGGAAGAACCAACTATGTTGAAAATACAGTTGATGAATCGAATCTGAGGGAGATTGCTAAAATTGGCTCAGGGCAGTTCTACAGAGTTTCTGACAACGCAGCCCTGCAAAATGTATTCGATCTGATCGACAATTATGAGAAGGCCGAAATCAAAGAAACGCGTTATAAGAACACTACAGACTTCTACCCTATCTATCTGAAATGGGGTATTCTATTCTTCTTACTGTTTATGCTGAGTAAAACTACCTTCATCAGTAATATTCTGGAAGACTAGAATTTCCAAATCAATCCAACGCTGTTAGCCCCTACCTGAACATGCTCCAGAATGTTTGATAAAGTTTTGCTTTTGGATTGAAGAACCGTGAACATGATCACGTCAAAGGCCAAAAGGAACCCTCCCTGGAGTATGAGTGATCTGCCATAACCATTGAGAATATCCTTCTTCTTATCGCGAGTTTTAGCCATTTCCTTCATCAGAAATCCTCCGGTAATGTAAGCCACATCAAGACCGGCATTCATCAGCAAAATCTTGCTCATCTGATGATACTCACCAACCGTTTCGGCCAAACTCAAAGTTGATGGGTCTGTAATGATGGAATATCTCAACCCAGGTAGTGCCAGGCCCAGGTTGACCACATTCCAAAAAATGTTCATTCTGTAAAAGTGGCCTTGCTCATTGGATGATGGGTTTCTGAGCAATGCACCATTCACCCCCATATTTCCAATGGCCCAGCTGCTTAGCACTATCATTCCTATTTTGTTCACCTGCAGCCTCTCCTGGTTGAATTCTCCCAAACTCTGCTGGGCAAGGACATCTACCGTGGATAAGCAAAGGAGAATCAGAATGAATAGTAGTTTTTTGTTCATGATTTCGGATTTATCATGAACATAACCTGAAATGAATCAAAGGGTTTAGAACAACACTACCCCAAACTCTACCAGCACAAAATTGAACAGACGCAGGCTGAACAGAATCAGCGCAATTCCTACTACCCTGTTCATTATCTTCATGAATCTTGGGGTAACAATCTGGCTGAGTTTGGTAGCAAAGTGCGATTTGCCAATATCTGAGAGGAATACGGTTGCAATCAGCACTACAAAGAAACTTATGGATTGGTTGGTGTTGTATTGAAAGTCGAGAGTCACTTTACTGATGATACCGAGCCAAAAGAAAAGCACAAAGGGATTGATACCATTGAGCAGAAAGCCCTTTACAATTTGCTGAAACCATTTGGTTCCCTGTTGATGACGCTGCCTTAAGCCTTTCTTAGGCACAGGTTTCAATAAATAAACAATTCCAAAACCCAGCATAATGACTCCTCCTATGCCGCCCAGCCACATGTTAAATTTAGGATTATCAACCAGCTGTGAAATGCCCAAATAGGTGACTACAATGTAGAAGCTATCGCTCAGGGCTATTCCAATAGCCATAAAGAACCCTGACCAAAAACCCTTCTCAATTGAATTCTGAATGAGTGCAAAAAATACGGGGCCAATTAAAGCGCACAGAAGAAGACCGAATAAAAAGCCGTTGATTACAATATCCATTTCCGGTCGTTAGGCCTCCTGTTTCAGATAGTTCAACCAGCTTTCAAGTTTTTCCTTCTTCAAAACACGCGGGAATTTTGTTTGACCACCTTCTTTGCCTATCGACTTCATCCAACCATAGAAGACCTCATTCGGAAGCACTTCTATGTAGATGTTCTTCAGAGCATGCTTTCTTTCCACCTCATAATCATCGTTGAGCTCTTTCAGGTAGCCATCAATTTTTTCCTTCAACTCTTCCTTGTCTACCTGTCCGTCAACCCCTACAAACCAATGGTGTGAAAATAGGCTGCCATCGGGCAATCCGGCAACGGTAAACTCCTTCACCACAATATCCAGATCGGTTGCGGCCATTTGAACCGCCTTGTTCATATTATCTACCGAAAGGTGCTCACCGCAAAGGCTCAGGAAGTGCTTGGTTCTTCCTGTAATGATGATTTCGGAATTGTGCTTATCCACCACTTTCACAGTGTCGCCAATCATATACCTCCAGGCCCCAGAAACGGTGGAAATCAGCAAGGCATATTCCTTGTTCTCTTCCACCTGATCTACCATAAAGGCCTGTGCATTGGGTCTGATGTGGCCATCATCATCAAAGTTTTCCTCATTGAACGGCACAAACTCATGGAAAATACCCCCATTCAGCATAAGCCTCATCGATTTCTTTCCCGGGGAATCCTGAAAAGCAATGAAGCCTTCGGAGGCCAGGTAGGTTTCGATGAAATGAATTGGGTGCCCCAGAAGTTTATCAAATCCTTTGCGGTATGGCTCAAAGGCCACTCCTCCATGAACGTAGGCATGTAGATTCGGCCAAATGTCGTGAATGTTATTTACGCCATACTTCTCTATAATCCGCTCCATTAATATGGTTATCCATGCAGGCACTCCCGCCATCATACCAATATTCCACTTGGGAGCTTTTTCAACAATTTCTTCAAGCTTGGTTTCCCAATCCTTCTGTTTTTTGATTTTCGGGCTGGGACGTGAAAAGCCCTGGATCCAAAGTGGTAACTGACCTGTGGTAATTCCACTTAAGTCGCCATAATAGAAGCTACCGGAAAAGTTGAGAGAGGTGCTTCCGCCCAGCATCAACATGCCAGACTGAAAAAACTTATCGGGTAAATCGTACTTACCCAAGGTGTACATATGCCTGGTACCAGTTCTCCTGATCTGCCTGATCATGTCTTTGGTTACAGGGATAAACTTTGAAGAAGCACCAGAAGTACCTGAACTCAGTGCAAAAAATTTGGTTTTACCAGGCCAGCTTACGTCAGGCTCGCCCTCCCTGGTTTTATTCCACCAACTGTCATTCATCGAGTCGTAATCGTGAATAGGCACATTGGCTTTGAACTGCTCATAAAAATCATGCTGCCCTATGCTTCTGAATTTTTCAAGCACAGACATAAAGTCATATTCGCGCCCAAACATCGTGTTTCGGGCACTTATTAACAGTTTTGAAAGTTCTTTCTTTTGTAGATCATAGGGAGAGGTATAATCTTGCTCCAACGTTTCTCTCAGCTTTATCCCCTTCTTTAAGATCGATCCGATTATTGGCATATACTAATTTCGGTTTATTAAACAGTTAGCGGAAACAAGTGTTTTAGTGCTAACTTGCCGCCCGTTCAGGTAACCAAATATAATAGTTTTCTATTCGCTACCTTAAAAGAGCCACATGAGTATCGCAGAGAACATTTCTAAATTCAATGAGGAAATCGCCCCATTTCATGCAAAACTCATAGCTGTGAGTAAGACTAAACCTAATGATGATTTGTTACAGGCTTATGAGGCCGGACAAAGAGATTTAGGTGAAAATAAAGTTCAGGAGCTTACCCAGAAATATGAGGATTTGCCCAAAGACATTCGCTGGCACATGATTGGGCACCTTCAGAGAAATAAAGTCAAGTATATTGCACCTTTTGTTCATCTGATTCATGGAGTAGATAGCCTGAGGCTTTTGGTGGAAATTAACAAACAGGCAGAGAAGAACGATAGGGTGATAGCCTGCCTTCTGCAGATTTACATTGCCAAAGAAGAAAGCAAGTTTGGCTTAGATGAAGCTGAGTTGAACGACCTGCTGGAATCTCAGGAATTTGCCGAACTGAACCATATAAAAATCATCGGCTTGATGGGGATGGCCACAAATACCGATAATGAGCAGGTGATACGAAATGAATTCAGAGAACTGAAGGCTATTTTCGAAAAAGTTAAAAAAGAAAACCGCTCAGAGAAGGTTGAAATGAAAGAGCTTTCCATGGGCATGACAGGAGATTATAAAATTGCTTTGGAAGAAGGCAGCACCATGATCAGAGTGGGTAGCGCCATTTTTGGAAGCAGAAACTATCATTAAGATGACACCAAAAGTAGTTTTAATTATTGCAGGAATTTTCGGTGCACTTGCTGTAGGCCTCGGTGCTTTTGGAGCACATGGCTTGGAGGCTACGCTCACCGCCAATGGCAGACTAGACACATATGAAACGGCCGTGAAATACCAGTTCTATCATACCCTGGCCTTGCTTTTGGTAGGTGTACTCATGATTAATATCAACCATGATTATTTTACATGGGCTGCCTGGTCATTCATTGTTGGCATGGTCATTTTCTCCGGATCACTCTACACACTTAGCCTTACCAATATGACCTGGCTGGGTGCCATTACTCCCATTGGGGGAATGGCGTTGATAGTTGGCTGGGTGTTTCTGATATTGGGTGCGGCCAGAGCTAACTACTGAAAAAACTTCGGGTTGAAATTAACCAAGTAAAGCTCCTTGGTGGCCCGGGTTAAAGCAGTGTAAAGCCAGCGAACATACTCTTGGTTGACCATTTCGTCAGTCAGATACCCCTGATCTACAAAAACAGCCTCCCACTGCCCACCCTGAGATTTATGGCAGGTAAGGGCATAAGCGAATTTCACCTGAAGGGCATTGAGGTAGGGATCTGACTTAATGGCCTTCATTCTTTCGCGCTTAGTGCTGATATCGGCATAGTCTTCTACCACCTGGTCATACAGTTTTTTGTAGGCTTTGTCATTTAGTGAGGCTTCGGCAGCATAAATGGTATCGAGCATCACTTTTGCCTCAAATGGTTCCTGATCAGGGTAGTCGAGAAGGCGCAAGGTGAGGTTGGCAAATCTCAGGTCATAAATCTCTTCAAACTTGCTGATCTTCAATACCTCCACAAAATCGCCATTGGCCAGAAAGCCAGCAGGCGCATTTTCAGGCAGAAAGTGATAGTTGTTCCGCACAATCATCAGAATATCTCCAGCCTCAATTTCATCTTCGCGGTATTGAATAGCCCTCCTTATATATTGATTGTACTGGACTGCATTTTTATTACTTCGGCAAATGATGGCAGTGTTTTCAACTCCAAATTTGTCGTAAGCATAGCGAAGGCCATCTTCCAGTTTTTCACCGGTCATTTTAAACACATCAGTAAATCTGCTGGTGGCGAAAGATATTTTGAATTCATCTTTGATCAGCTCCTTTCTCAGGTTGGTGGCATTGAAAAGAATTCCGGAATCCAGGTCCTGCCGCATAACCTCTGTCATTTCAGTAGCCTGTACATCGGCTTTGAATTGTCTTTGGAGATAACTCTTCTCAAGGGCTGGACTTTCTATGTTACCTACGGGAGGCAACTGAGCGGTATCACCAATCAGCAATAGCCTGTTTCCTTCCTTCGAGAAAACATAGTCCATCAGGTCAGTTAACAAGCCTCGTTGTCCGTATTCTGCGGAGTCTGAAATCATGGACGCTTCATCTACAATAAAAAGTGTGTCCCTATGATAGTTAGACTGTCTCTTAAACTCCAAACCACCTCCCGGTTCAGCAGTTTGTTGAAATACCTTTTTATGAATGGTGAAAGCGGCCCGCTTACTATAGCCAGACATCACTTTGGCAGCGCGGCCTGTTGGCGCCATAAGCACATACTTGTAATTGAAATATGGCAACATTTTGACAATGGCACTAACCACCGTGGTTTTACCTGTTCCGGCATATCCTCTTAGAATCAGTACAGGCTTGCTTAGTTTCTTATCCAGCAGAAACGGATCGAAAAGCTTAAAAAGCTCCTTCTGCCCACTTGTCGGTTCAAATGGAAACTTATCCAGCAATATATCAGAAGGCTTAGCCAATGCTTTTCGAAGATTTTGAAGAATGAATACCTTTAGGTCTACTCATTGCAAAGATATTGTTCAGCATTTAGCCTAAAAGGATGACGGATAAAATTCAGGAAGAAATACATGAGCATTACGGTGAGAAACTCCGGGTACGCGTTTGTGGGGTTTGTATTGAAGGTGGAAAAATTCTTTTGGTCCATCACAGATCGTTAGGAAGGACCAATTCACTTTGGGCACCTCCTGGTGGTGGAATGAATTATGGAGAAGATGCCAGGCAGGCTTTGAAGAGAGAGTTTCTGGAAGAAACCGGCTGTACAATTGAAGTACAAGATTTCCTGTTTGTTCATGAATATCTGGATCCACCACTTCATGGAATTGAATTGTTCTTCAGGGTAGCCATTACGTCTGGCAAACCCAAACTAGGGCAAGACCCCGAAATGTCTTCAGACAATCAGTTATTAACCAAAATAGGATTTTTTGACCTTCAAATACTCAAAGAACAGGAATTGCATAGTTTACATTACGTATTACAAAATATAGAAGACCTGAGTGAGTTGATTAATCTAAAAGGTTATTTCAAATTTCATTAATTATCCATAAAATAGCGGTTCGAATAACTATGGATTACCTAAAGAATTAGTTAACTTTACTGAAAATTCAACCTCCAAAAATGAACCTTACTAAAATACTGACCGTGCTTTTCTTTGTCATCGCCATTGGCGTTGGTTACTTGTTGTATGATGGCATCAACAAGACTATTGAGGAAGAAAAAGAGATCGAAAGAGTGGAAAATATGGTGATTGCCAAACTTGAGAAGATCAGAGCTGCTGAAGAAGCTTATCTGGCTACTTATGGCGATTATGCCGACACCTGGGAGAAGCTTGTGGCTTATGTAGACACCGGAAAAATCTACATTATTCAGAGAACTGAGAAAATCACGATGCTGGCATATCAGCAGGAAAAATCGGAGTTCTTCTATGATACCATCGGAGCTGTTCCTGTGAAAGATTCACTTTTCTCAAGAAATTTCGACCCAAGAACATTGCCTGAATTGCCACATGCTCCGGGCAAGTACTTCTCTCTTTATGCCAAAGATTCTGTAAGAAGCGGTGTTAATGTAGACTACATTGAAGTAGTTGACACCTATCCTTTCGACAGATCGCGAAAAGAGGATAACGAAATTGAGCAAAGAAGACCACTTAGATTTGGTTCCAGAACAGACATTACCTGTTCTGGAACCAAATCTAAGTGGTCTTCTTTGCTCAATTTCGTTATCCTCTTTTCGCGATCTGTCGAAAGG
>Ga0114899_1001578_pt1 | contig 13200 bp, 10 predicted proteins | sample MalvireepMed_215_FD_83497 | JGI IMG/M metagenome (GOLD analysis project Ga0114899, IMG submission 83497) | Marine viral communities from the Global Malaspina Expedition - Malaspina viral metaG DeepMed_215 | ecosystem: Environmental > Aquatic > Marine > Oceanic | place: Mediterranean Sea... | reverse complement strand
TTCGGCGGGTATGAGAACACGGCGATCGGACAGATCATCGTGCTGGCCTACCTCAATGCCTATACCGATCTGGTGACCCAGTTGGGCGGCCTGCCGACCGATGCGGCTGCCGCGGCACCAATCGCACGCTGACATCGGCGATCTTGCCACGCGAGGGGCGGAACGGCACAGGTCGCTCCGCCCCTTTCGATTCCATTGCCCTTCTTTCGGGAGACGAATGCTGCTTACCGTCCACACGCTCGATGACCTGCGGGCTGCCACCGATAGACTGGGCGGTAGCGGCACGATTGCGCTGGTCCCCACCATGGGCGCGCTGCACGAGGGGCATCTGACCCTGGTCAGGGCCGCCCGGGCCAAGGCGGATCATGTGGCGGTCTCCATCTTCGTCAATCCGCGCCAGTTTGGCGCAAACGAAGATCTCGATGCATACCCGCGGCAGCTCGCACGGGACGCCGCATTGCTCGAAACGGAAGGCGTGGCGCTGCTGTGGGCGCCTGCTCCCGACATCGTCTATCCTGCGGGCTATGCCACCAACATCTCGGTCGCGGGCGTCAGCGAGGGCCTGTGCGGCGGCGATCGCCCTGGGCATTTCGACGGCGTGGCCACGGTCGTCTGCAAACTGTTCAACCAGGTTCGCCCGGACATGGCATTCTTTGGCGAAAAGGACTGGCAGCAGTTGGCGGTCATCCGCAGGATGGCGCGCGACCTCGATCTTATGCGGCCGCATGTCGATGCGATTCACGGTGTTGCCATCGTCCGCGAGGCCGATGGTCTCGCTATGTCGAGCCGCAATGCCTATCTCACGCCCGACCAGCGGTCTGCCGCTGCGGCACTGCCACGCAGCATGAAGCAGGCGATCGCCCGCCTGATGCAGGGCGAACCGACCAACACTGTGCTCGATGACCTGCGGGGGGAACTGCCCAGCGCAGGCTTTGGCAGTATCGACTATGCCGAAATACGCCGCGGCGACGATCTTGGCCCCGCCGATAGCGCTATGGCAGACAGCCGGCTGTTTGTGGCCGCACGGATCGGCGGGACCCGGCTGATCGACAATATGCCGCTAACGTGACCGCGCTCCCGGAAGCTGTCCCGGAGCAGTGGTAGAAGCGGAGGAAAGATGGAGCGGGTAAGGGGAATCGAACCCCTCTAGCCAGCTTGGAAGGCTGGAGCATTACCACTATGCTATACCCGCTCGGGTGCGGCGCCAATGCCATCGAAGCGGCTTCGGCGTCAACACGCTATTGTGACGTATCGCTGCTTTCGCCGCGTTCTTCTTCTGCCGAGGATGCCAGCGTTTCCGCCAGTGTCGGCTCGTCCTCGATCGTCGGCGGTTCGCGCGTGAGGACCTCGATTTCGACGCGCCGGTTGGCCGCACGGCCGTCTTCGTCGGGCGTACCGTCCGGGCGGGCATTCGGGGCGATGGGGTTCTGCTCGCCGAAGGCGATTGTGCGGATCCGGTCTTCGGCGACGCCGTTTTCAACCAGCCAGTCGCGCACCGCCTCGGCCCGGGCGAGCGATGCCCGCATATTCGCCTCGTCGCTGCCACCGCTGTCGGTGTGGCCACGCAGATAGATCAGCCCGCCTTCCTCGTTCTGCGGCGACGCAAGCACTGTGGCGAGCGCTGCGCGGCCTTCTTCGGTCAGCTCGGTGCCGTCGGGGAACTCCACAGTGGTTTCGAGCGACCCGCTGGGCTCAAAACTCTCGATTGGCTCGACCTGGAACTCGGGCCGGAAGATCGAGCGCTTTTCGGGCGGCGCGTCGGCATCGGAGGGCGGCTGCGGCTGATCATCCTTGCAGCCTGCAAGCATCGTAGCCGCCATGGCGGCCGCCAGTGTGAGAGTGGAACGGTGCTTCATCTCATGCCCCCTGTTCGGCGGTCTTGTTGCGTTTGCGATCGCGTTTGGCAGCCGCATCCTGAGCGCTGCGTTCCTGCGGAGGCGCGAAGCTGACGATCACGTCGCCTGCCCGCGGCTCGGGCCGCGCTGCATGCGTGAAGAAGCGCAGCGTGCCGTTGTCGCGCACCAGCAGCAGCATGGCGGCGGCATCGGGCAAGCGATCCTGCGCCGCGGCAAAGGTGAATTCTTCCGAGAGCTTGGTCTTGCGGAACACCCAACCCCGCGCGAGCCGTTCGTTTACGTCTTCGACGCCGAAGCCGCTCTCGAACAGAGCGCGGCCGCGGATGCCGCTCGGCAGCGCGTGGCGGTCCTCGTCGTCGATCGCATCACCGAGCTGGAAGACCGTATCGCGTCCGATCTCATAGGCGAATTCATTGCAGACGAGCGCGTTGTACGCCTCGTTTTCGGTTGCCGCCACCAGCACTGAATAGGGGGTAAGGTCGAGATTGTGCTCGGTCGCCTCATTGAGGATTTCCCCATGGTAGAAAGGCAGCCCCTTCTGGCGGGCGAGCGCGAGCCGCTGCCAGCTCGAATCGACGACCATCACGGGCGCCTTGAGTTCCTGCATCATAAGCGCAAGCGAGATCGTCCACGGCGTGCTCCCGACGATGAGCACGCCCGGGCGGTTGCTGCCCTTTAGATTGAGCAGGCGCGCGACGAGATCGATCGTGAAACCGTGCGCCACGATGGTGGCGACCACCACCGCGAAGCTGAGCCCGATCAGTGCCGTACCGTCATAGCCGATATCCTCGAGCCGGAGCGCGAACAGGCCGGAGATGGCCACCAGCACGATACCGCGCGGTGCGATCCAGGAAAGGAACAGCCGTTCGTTCCACGGGACCGAACTGCCGAGCAGGCTCAGCAGGATGGTTGCGGGTCGAACAAGGAACAGCAAGGCCAGCAGGAACAGGCCGAAGTTCCAGTTGAGATAAGCCAGTTCCTCGAATTCGAGGCTGGCCGAAAGCAGGACGAATATGCCGGCGATAAGGATTACCGCGATGTTCTGCTTGAACGGATGAATGCTGCGCAGGGACGAAACGTTCATGTTCGCCAGCGCGATGCCCATCACGGTCACCGCGACCAGCCCGGCTTCGTGCTCGATCTGGTTGGACAGCACAAACACCACGATGACCGAGGTAAGCAGCACGGGCACCTTGAGATATTCGGGAATGGCCCCGCGCGGAAATGCCCAGGCGATCGCCGCGGCCGCAACATAGCCGATCAGACCTGCGATGATGGCGGCGATGATCAGCGGCGGGACGACTTCGAACAGGCTGGCACCAGGCGATTCGGTAACCGCGCGAAAATATTCGTAGGACACCACTGCGAAGAGCGCGCCGATGGGGTCGTTGACGATGGCTTCCCACTTGAGGATCGCTGCGGGCCGTGCCTTGACCGACGATTGGCGCAGCAGCGGCATCACCACCGTCGGCCCGGTGACTACCAGGATGCCGGCGAACAAGATCGCCACCGGCCATTCGAGACCGCCGATCGAGTGCGCAGCGAATGCGCCGAGCACCCAGGCGATCGGCCCACCCAGCAAGACCAGCCGCCAGACCCCTTCGCCTGCATGCCGAAGCTCACGAAAATCGAGGCTGAGCCCGCCTTCGAACAGGATGAGTGCGACCCCGATAGCGATCATCGGATCGAGCAGGTCGCCGAATGCGTGTTCGGGATCGAACAGGCCGAGCACCGGGCCCGCCAGGAAGCCCGCCGCAAGCATAAGGACGATGGCCGGCCAACCCGTCCGCCAGGCCAGCCATTGGGCACCTATGCCCAGCATGCCGACCATCGCGATGACTAGTGATTGTTCCATGGGTCTCTCTGGCTGCGCGGCTGTCCGCCGACCGGTGCGCCGCAACGCGCGAGTACCCTTAATGCCCGATGGACAGAATATATCCAGTCCTGCGCGAAACGCTTAGTCGCCATCGAAGGCCATCAAGGCGCGGACATCGAGCGACTGGCTGGCCAAGCGCGCATTGCCACCCAGATCGGGCAGGTCGATCACGAATGCAGCGCGATCGACACGCGCACCGGCCTTGCGGAGCAGTTCGGTAGCGGCGACCGCGGTGCCCCCGGTCGCGAGCAGGTCGTCGACGATCGCCACATGCTGGCCTGCGCCGACCGCGGCGGGATCCATTTCCAAGCGGTCGAGCCCGTATTCCAGTTCGTATTCGACGCCGATCACTTCGCAGGGCAATTTACCCGGCTTGCGGATCGGCAGGAAGGGCAACTCGAGCCGGGCAGCCACCGCTGCACCGAAGATAAAGCCGCGCGCTTCCATGCCCGCAATCGCTTCAGCGCCCGCAACCGCCTGCGTCAACCACTCGACCGTTGCAGCAAAACCGCGGCCATGACCGAGAAGCGTGGTGATGTCGCGAAACTGGATACCCGTCTTGGGGAAGTCCGGAATCGTGCGGACAAGTGCTTTGATTTCGTCGGGTGTCATGGCCTACCTCCCCGGAATCGAAACGCCCCTCGCATCACCGGGATGCAAGGGGCGTGAAAATCGTCAGACCGAATGGGCTCAGTCTTTCTTGGGCTTTGCCGCTGCCCAGATCTGCTGTTTCGACAGATAGGCCAGAACCGTAGCGAAGAGCAGGAAGATCAACACCGGCCAGCCGGTCTGCTTGCGCTGGACCATGGTCGGTTCTGCGGTCCAGGCGAGGAAGGCCGCGACATCGGTCGACATCTGTTCCACCGTCGCCTCGGTCCCGTCGTCATAGGTGACCTGGCCCGTGGTGGTCAGCGGCGGAGCCATCGCGAGGTTGAGGTTCGGGAAATAGGGGTTGTGATAGAGACCCGGTCCCGGAGCGGCTTCGGGATGTTCGGCGAGCAGTTCCGCCGTCGGCTCGGAATAGCCCGAAAGCAGCGAAGCCACGTAGTTCACGCCGTCGCCGCGCGCCTTGGTCATCAGCGACAGGTCGGGCGGGATGGCGTTGTTGTTCGCCGCCGCAGCCGCAACATTGTTGGGATAGGGATCGGGGAAGTAGTCGGTCGGAAGGCCGGGGCGCGTGGTCGCTTCCCCGGTGTTCGGATCGATACCCGGCACCTGCTTCGAAGCGGCGAACGCCTTTACCTGGCCCTCGTCATAGCCAAGCTGTTCGAGGTCGCGAAAGGCGACGAACTTGAGGCTGTGGCATGCCGCACAAACCTCGTCGTAAACCTTGAAGCCGCGCTGCAGCTGCTGGATGTCCCACTTGCCGAACGGCCCGTCGAACGAGAAGGCGATATCACGCGGTTCCTCGTAGGGAAGGTGCCCGGCAGGCTCTTCGGTCATCCAGGCATAGGCACCCAAGACGAAGGAATAGAGCGCAATCAGTGCGAAGCCGAGGCCGACGAGAATGGCGACGAGGCGGATGCTGAGAAGCTTGGTCATGTCTGGTCTCGTAACTCGCTTAGACGGCCGGCGTGGTGTTTTCGCCGAGCACCGCCTTCTTGTCCGAGCCGAGGACGGCTTCGGTGATCGAATAGGGCAGCGGTTCGGACTTCTCGATCTGGCCGACGATCGGCAGGATCACGAGGAAGTGCAGGAAGTAATACGCCGTCGCGATCTGGCTGAGCATCACATAGGGCTCTTCCGCCGGGGCACCGCCGCAGATGAACAGCACGACCATCGCGGGGATCAGGCCGAACCAGAAGAACTTGCGGAACAGCGGGCGGTAGTGGCCGCTGCGCACGGGCGACTTGTCGAGCCAGGGCAGGATGAACCACACAAGGATCGAGCCGAACATTGCAATCACGCCGAGCAGCTTCGCGGGGAAGAACAGGAAGTCGACGGTGAAGGCCCGCAGGATCGCGTAGAACGGCCAGAAGTACCATTCGGGCACGATGTGCGCCGGCGTCGAAAGCGGGTTGGCTTCGATGTAATTGTCCGGGTGGCCCAGCGCATTGGGCAGGAAGAACACCATGGTAAAGAACAGCAGCAGCGCGATGCCGAGGCCGAAGCCGTCCTTCGCGGTGTAGTACGGATGGAACGGGAGCGTATCGCTCTCGCTCTTCACTTCGACACCGGTCGGATTCGACGAACCGGGAATGTGCAGCGCCCAGATGTGCAGGATGACGACACCCGCAATCACGAAGGGCAGCAGGAAGTGGAGGCTGAAAAAGCGGTTGAGCGCGGCATTGTCGGGCGCGAAGCCGCCCAGCAGCCACACCTGGATCGGTTCGCCGACCACGGGAATGGCACCGAACAGGCCGGTGATCACCTTGGCACCCCAGAAGCTCATCTGGCCCCAGGGCAGGACGTAACCCATGAACGCGGTCGCCATCATGAGCAGGAAGATGACCACACCGAGCAGCCAGATCATTTCCCGCGGGGCCTTGTACGAGCTGTAGAACAGGCCGCGGAAGATGTGGAGGTAGATCACGATGAAGAAGAAGCTGGCGCCATTGGCGTGCGCATAGCGCATCATCCAGCCCCAGTTGACGTCACGCATGATATGCTCGGTCGTCGCGAAGGCGACCTGCGCATTGGCGGCATAATGCATCGCCAGAACCACACCAGTGACGATCTGCACCACCAGGAAGAAGCCGGCGAGGACGCCGAAATTCCAGAAATAGCTCAGGTTGCGCGGCACCGGATAACCTGCGCCGACAGCGTTATAAACGAGGCGCGGCAGCGGCAACTTCTCGTCGAGGAATTTGGTGACCCCATTGGTGGGGGCGTATTCCTTGGCCCAGGGAAAGCTCATCGTATCGTCTCTTCTCTCTAAGCTCAGCCGACCTGGATGACGGTGTCCGAGGTGAACTCGTACTCCGGCACTTCGAGGTTGGTCGGTGCCGGACCCTTACGGATACGGCCCGCGGTGTCGTAGTGCGAACCGTGGCAGGGGCAGAAATACCCGCCGAATTCGCCCTTCACTTCGCCTTCGGCCGCCCCGAGCGGGACGCAGCCGAGGTGGGTGCATACACCCATGGTGACGAGCATGTCCTCATGCCCTTCCTTCGTCCGATCGGCGAGCGATGCCGGATCGCGAAGCGAGCCTGCCGGCGTCGCATTGGCGGCGGCGACTTCGGCCGGGGTAAGCCGGCGGATGAACAGCGGCTGCTTGCGGAAGACGGCCTTGATCGCCTGCCCCGGCTCGATCGCCGAAACGTCGACCTCGGTCGAGCTGGCGGCGAGCACGTCCTTCGACGGCGCCATCTGAGTAACCAGCGGATAGACGACCGCTAGGCCGCCGATACCTGCCGCGCTTACCGCAGCGATGTCGAGGAAATCGCGGCGGCGAATGCCATCGGCGGTGTCGCCTGCCGTTTCGGGAGTTGCGGTTGCAGCCGTGTCTGCCATCAGCGCTTTGCCTTGCCTGCCTTGTACCTGCGCCCCGGGCCTGGACCCGGAGACGCGCTGTGCGAATTTATCGACCGGGTGAGGTGGTAAGCCGGCGCACACGACATAGATAACGCGTCCGCAAAAGCCCCATATGTGCCCGGTTTGGACGCGCCTCTAGCCGCTCTGCGGCGGGTTGCCAACCGCCATTTTGGCAAGCTTTATGCAGTCGCGTGCAACCGAGGCCCGTTCCGGCCCGGCACCGGCGATTGGCTCTATCGGCCAAGCGCGATGATGCTGAGCTGACGGCCGGCAGTTTCCTCGCCCCGGTGCCCGGCGCGGCGATAGGAATGAAACCGCTCTGGCTGCGTGTAGGTATCCTGTCGCACGTCGGCGATCCGGGTGACGCCTGCCTCGCGCAAGCGTTGGGCCGCATAGGCCGGCAGGTCGAACTGCCAATGTCCAGCGCGGCCGGGCGTGAAGAAGCGGGCATCGGCGGGCGTGAAATGGTCCCGAAACGCGGCGTCGACCTCGTAGCTGGCCTGCGCAATCGTCGGCCCGATGGCCGCCCGGATAGCCCCGCGGCTTGCGCCGAGGGTCTCCATCGCGGCTACCGTGTTGCCAAGCACGCCAGCCAACGCACCGCGCCACCCGGCATGCGCCGCGCCGATGACGCGCGTCTCCGGATCGGCGAGCAGCACCGGCGCGCAGTCCGCGGTAACGATACCCATCGCAAGGGCAGGCCGGTTCGTGACGATTGCATCGGCTTCGGGAGGCTCTTCCCAGGCATCGCAAGCGGTCACGACCGTCGCGGAATGGACCTGCCTGACGCGGACAAGCGCGGCGCCGGGAAGAACCTGGTCCGCACCAAGGCCCGCGGAGCTGGAGAACCCATGAGGGATATCGCCCAGCGAGGAAGCCGTAAGATAGTCGCTCATCGTACTAGCCCAGCGAACGGGTAACCTGTTCATATGTATCGCGCGACAACTTCGGCGCTTCGGCAATCCGCTGGAGCGCTTCGCGCATCAACTGCGCGCGGCCTTCCTCGATCCGGCGCCAGCGCCCCAGTGCGGGAACGAACCGGGCAGCGGTTTGCGCATTGATCGGATCGAGTTCGAGGATCAGATCGGCGAGCATGCGATAGCCCTCGCCATCGGCAGAATGGAACGCGCCGGGGTTGCTGGCGAAGGCCATGTAGAGCGACCGCACGCGATTCGGATTGCGCAGCGCGAAATCCTCATGTTCGCGCAAGGACTTCACATGCTCGATCGCGTGGGGATGAAGCGAACTGGCCTGCAGCGCGAACCACTTGTCGATCACCAGTGCGTTGCCCCGGTATCGATTGTAGAAGTCGAGCAGCCGGCCGGTGCGTTCCGCACTGTCGAGCCCGGCCAGCACCATCAGCGCGCCCTGCCGATCGGTCATATTGTCCGCGCGGTCGTATTGCCGCGCCGCAAGACCGGATGCGGTGGCCGGATCGCCGGCAGCGGCATAGGATAGCGCCAGCGTCTTGACCTTGCGCGCGCCCTTCGCCTCGGCATCGAGTGCAAAGGGCACTTGGACGGCTCTTTCGTAAAGCGCATGGAGAGGATCGGCGAGCCGTGTGGCTACGTCCGCCTTGAGCGCTTCGCGAGCGGCATGGATACTGCCCGGATCGGCGATCAGCATCTGTTCCGCTATGTACGCCTGGCTCGGCATGACCATCAGTTCGCCGCGCATCAGATCGTCGAGCGCGCTATCCTCGATCACTGCGCGCATCGCCTGCGCGATATCGCCGCGCGCAGCGTCGCGCTCGGCATCGTCGAGCTCGCCCGAGACGCTGCCGACAAGATAGCCTGTCATCAGTTCCTGCATCGCTTCGTACCGCGCGAAGGGATCGTCGTCGCGCGCGGCGAGGAAGACGAGTTCGTCGCGCGGAACATCACGGTCGATGGAGACCGGCGCCGAAAAGCCGCGATTGATCGAGAGCACGGGTCTGGTCGCAAAGCCGTCGAAGGAAAATTGCGCGGTCTCGCTATCGAGCACTACCAGTTCTTCACCCGCGTGATTGCCACTCTCACGGTCGAACAACGCCAGGCTGAGCGGGATAGGCATCGGCTGCTTGTCGGGCTGGCCTGGCGTCGCAGGTACGGTTTGCGTCAGCGTGAGCGTGGCGGTCTGGCCTTCATGTGTCAGCCGCACGGCAACCTTGGGGGTCCCAGCCTGCGAGTACCATAGCCGGAACTGCGCAAGATCCAGATCAGCGCCGTCCTCCATCGCGCGAACGAAGTCCTCGCAGGTCGCCGCTTCGCCATCGTGGCGCTCGAAGTAGAGATCGGTGCCGCGGCGGAAGGCTTCCTCGCCTGCCATCGTCCGCATCATGCGAATGACCTCGGCGCCCTTGTTATAGACAGTGGCAGTGTAGAAATTGCTGATTTCGCGATACGAATCCGGACGGATCGGATGAGCCAGCGGCCCCGAATCCTCGGGAAACTGCACACCGCGCAACACGCGCACATCCTCGATCCGCTTGACCGGCGCGCTGCCCATTTGCGCGCTGAACAGCTGGTCGCGCAGTACCGTGAAGCCTTCCTTCAGGCTCAGCTGGAACCAGTCGCGGCAGGTTACCCTATTGCCCGACCAGTTGTGGAAATACTCGTGGCCGATTACGCCTTCGATCCCGTCGTAATCGCCATCGGTGGCGGTCTCGGGGTCGGCAAGGACGTATTTGGTGTTGAAGATGTTGAGGCCCTTGTTCTCCATCGCCCCCATGTTGAAATCGGATACGGCGACGATGTTGAACAGGTCGAGATCGTATTCGCGCCCGAAGACTTCCTCATCCCAGCGCATCGAGCGCTTGAGGCTTTCCATCGCGTGCTCGGTCCGGTCGAGATCGCCGTCGCGGACATAGACGTTGAGCTCCACCTCGCGGCCGTTCATGGTTGTGAAGCTGTCGCTGCGGGCGACAAGATCGCCGGCGACGAGTGCGAAGAGATAGGACGGCTTGGGCCACGGATCGTGCCATTCGGCCCAGTGCGTAGCGCCTTCCTCGCCCTGATCCGTCCGATTGCCGTTGCAGAGCAGGACAGGAAACAGGGCTTTGGGCCCGCTCATCCGGACGGTATAGGTGCTCAGCACATCGGGCCGGTCGGGGAAGAAGGTGATCCGGCGGAACCCTTCCGCTTCGCATTGCGTGCACAGCATTCCGCCCGAAGCGTACAGCCCCATCAGTTGCGAATTGGCCGACGGATCGATGACGGTGACGATCTCGAGCGAGTGGCGTTCGCCGGGAAGTGTCACCAGCAGATCTTCGCCATCCATCCGGTAATCGGTACTTTCGTCGCCGTCGCACGATAGGGACTCGAGCTGGAGCCCATCGCCGTTCAGGCGGATGGTCCGCTCCGCTTCAGCCGCCGGATTGCGTTCGATCTCCAGTCTTGCGGTAACTCGCGTTTTATCCAATGCGAGATCGAACGTCAGGCGGATGGTCGGAACCAGCCAGGGAAAGGGCTTGTAATCCTCGCGGCGGATTTCGGGTGGGGCCTTTGGCTGGATGGCGGCGTCGGCCATTTCGGGATTGCCGTCGGGGGTTGCGGGAGTGCGCGCGATATCCATGGAATTCCTGTCGAATGCGTAGCTTCTTGGTCTGTCACTCCTTGCAACGTCCGTCGAGACATTGCGTTCACAAGGCGCTGCGCCGATTGCAGCGATTGACAGCGCCGCTGGCCTGCCCCAGCCAGCGACCTCGCATGACCCTCGTGTTCGACCTCTTTTCTGCGGCCAATATCAGCCGCGACATTTCCGCCCCGCCCCGTGCTGCTCCGAGTGCCTTTTGCACGCGGTCCACCAGGCAAGCGTTTGGTTACGGCGTGGCATGACTCGCCTGCTGATCTTCGGCCTCGGCTATACAGCGACACGGATCGCCGATGCGCTGCGCGGCAGGGGCTGGCATGTCGATGCTACCGGCAGCGCGGGCAATCTGGCGTTCGACGACCGCACCGCCGTCGCGCAGGCTGTGGATGCTGCCACCCATGTCCTGAGCAGCGTTCCGCCCAGCGAAGGAAGCGATCCGGTGCTCGACCGCTATGGCGACCTGATCGGCGACCGGTGGCTGGGCTATCTGTCGTCGACGGGGGTCTATGGTGATGCGCAGGGGGCCTGGGTCGACGAGGCTTCCCCCACCGGCGGCGGACGGCGCAGCACACGGGCGGAATGCGATTCGCGCTGGCTGGATGCCGGCGCGCGTGTGTTCCGTCTTCCCGGCATCTACGGCCCGGGTCGTAGCGCATTCGACCGGATCGAACAGGGCAAGGCGCACCGCATAGATCTTCCGGGGCAGGTTTTCAGCCGCGTTCACGTGGCGGATATCGTGGCGGGCGTGATCACTGCGGTTGGCCGCGATGCACCAGCGGGCGCCTATAATCTGGCGGACGATCTGCCCACGAGCCAGAACACCGTAATTGAAGAAGCCTGTCGTCTGCTGGGCCAGGCGCCGCCGCCGCTGCAAAGCATCGAGGATGCAGGGCTGTCGCCGATGGCGCGCGGTTTCTACGCCGAGAACCGACGCGTCGCCAATGGCAAGGCGAAACGCGTGCTTGGCTGGGAACCCGCCTTCCCGACCTATCGCGAAGGGCTCGCGGCGATCACGGCTCGGGCGTAGCGCGCCGCGGTGGTGCGGTTGCCCGGCCCCGCATGGCCACGACCATACCGACCAGCGTGACGACTGCCCCGGCGGCCGGCAACGGTCCCCAGACGAACCCTTCGAACAGCGTCGAGAGGATCATGGCCACAACCGGGACGATCACCGAGCTGTAAGCCGCCTTCCCCGCCCCGACCTTGCGGACGAGGCCGTAATAAAGCGGGAAGGTGACGACCGATCCGGCGAGGCCGAGAAACAGGATCCCCATCGTGTAGGATGGTCGGGGATCGAATTGGGGCGGGCCTGCCGTTACCAGCGCAAAGACGGTGTTGATCAGCACGCCGATTGTCATCGCCCATGCCAAGAGCGCAAGGAAAGGCTGCTTTTTCGCGCCCTCCATTGCTTGCGTGATATTGGCTGCGCTGGCCGAAAGGATGCCGCCAACCGTCAGGCCGGCCCCGAGCAGCACCTGTTGCAGTGTTGCCGGCGAAGAACGCCATTCATGTGCGAACAGCAGCGCGACACCGATCGCCGCAATCAGCGACCCGAGCACGAATGCACCGGTGATGGGTTGGTGCAGGAAGATCCGGCCCAGAACGGCATTGGGCACCACCAGCAAGGCGAACATCACTGCGACCAGGCCCGAGGTAATATAGGCTTCGGCATTGTAGACGAACGCGAAGTTGAGCGTGAACTGGAAGAGGCCGAGCAAGGCCGCCCAGCGCAGCCCCCCCGGGACCAGCAGCAGCGGTTCGCGGCGCAGGGCGGCAAGTGCGAACATGCCCAGCGCGGCGATTACGAAGCGGTATGAGATCGACCAGCTCGCCGGAACGCTGGCGATCTGGTCGCGAATGACCAGCCAGGTGCCGCCCCAAATCAGGCTGACAATCACGAAGGCGATGAAATTGCGAGGGGTAAACAGGCTCTCGGCCTCGGCAGGCGCGCTCATAGGCTGGCGATAGCCCGTGCCAGCGCGGCGGCGGCGGCGCGCGTGTTCCAGGCCGTGACGAAGCGCGCCGCATCTGTACCCCAGTCGTAAAAACCGAAGCCTTGTTCGCGAAGCACATCGCGCTCGTCAGCGGTGCAGCGAACGAACACTTCATTGGCTTCGACCGGATGCATCAGCCGCGTTTCGCACGCGCGTGCGATCTCCTGCGCGGCGGCATTGGCGTGCCGGGCATTGTCCAGCCAGACGTCCCGCTCGAGCATGGCGTGGAGTTGCGCGGCGAGAAAGCGTCCCTTCGACTGGAGGTGCCCCGCCCGCTTGCGGCGATAGCGCGCGACATCGGCGAGCTCCTGATCGAAGAATACGATCGCCTCGGCGCTCATTCCGCCGTTCTTGATAAAACCGAAACTGAGCGCGTCGGCCGCTCCGACCGCGTCCCCGGGCGCGCAATCGAGGAACGCGACCGCATTGC
>Ga0114899_1001574_pt1 | contig 13207 bp, 20 predicted proteins | sample MalvireepMed_215_FD_83497 | JGI IMG/M metagenome (GOLD analysis project Ga0114899, IMG submission 83497) | Marine viral communities from the Global Malaspina Expedition - Malaspina viral metaG DeepMed_215 | ecosystem: Environmental > Aquatic > Marine > Oceanic | place: Mediterranean Sea... | reverse complement strand
GAGGCTCGGGTAAGTTCAAGTGACATCATTTAGCACCAGAAAATTTTTTGATTTTTTTTCAGCCAGGCAGATAGCCTTCGTCACTGAATGAGGTATAGCCGTCTGTGCTCAAAATGATGTGATCGAGCAAAACGATATCTAGCAACTTTCCGGCATCGCTCAGTTTTTGAGTGAGTGTGATATCGGCATGGCTTGGCTTAAGATTTCCGGAAGGGTGGTTGTGTGCAACGATAATCTCAGAGGCGACTGCTTTAAGAGCCAAAGCAAAAATGACTTTCGGGTCTGCAACTGTTCCCGACACACCACCCTTGGAAATCGAAGAGATACCAAGCACCTTGTTTGATCGATTCAAAAGCATGACTTTGAACTCCTCCACAAAGCCGATGTGTGCATCATTCCAATTCTCTCGAAAGAGCCTCTCGGCATCGGATGAACAGGATATTTTTTCCTGATCTTTAAGGTTGATATCGGGGTAGTAAGAAAGGGTGATTTCGGCAACGGTAGATTTCAGCGATTTCATTAAAAAACTCTCCTTCGTTCCTTTGTGAAAGGAGAGTTTTTTAACATCAATCGCTTTTCCTAAAAATGCACTTCCGGGAAAAAATATGTGTTTGGGTTTTGTCAGTATTCACACGCTAGCATCACGGTCAACACTCTGCGAGTTTGAGCAGGGTCAGAAGGATCAGCACTTCCGAATTTGTAGTCAGTATCATAGTAATCGATCTTCCACATAACATCATGAAGGTTGTCTGAAAATTTACCAAAATCATGTTCTCCATATGGGTCATTATTCTGGTTAAAATCCTTGAATTCTCGGACTTGATTTATGATTGAAATTTGCTCTTCCATCGGTAGGCAGTCAATGCCTTGAGTAATCAAATATTTGCCTTTAATTAGATTATCCTCAATTGGTAGAATACCGATTTTAGAACGGAAGCGATCATTATGCTCAGCAATGATTTTTGAAGTGTCATTTGACATGAATTTTCTCCTTGAAAAGAGAGGGGCATAAAGCCCCTCAGGTTATTCAGTTTCTGCTGTGTCATCACTCTTCTTGTTCGCAAAAGCGACCAAGTTATCGAGAGCGATATTGAAGCCGTCACCCTTCTTGTGTTTCCAAGCAACACCAACACGGATTTTAACTTCTTTTCCGTCTATGGTTTGTGAGGCAAACAATGTATGAGTTGGCCTTTTGTCTTCGGTTGATTGATTGTTTTGTGTGTTCATGGTAATTCTCCTTTCGTTATGTTTTCCATGATGGACTAAGCCAGAACAGGGGCATCAGCAGGATAAGTCACGACCAACACGGTTCGGTGCGGGCAGAGTCATTGACTTATCCTGCGCCTCTGTTAGGCAAGGAATATCCAGCGGAGAACTTTTAACGAATGGCAGGAATTGAAAAAATGGACAGGGTGTTCAATCAAGTAAGTATGAAAGACCTGATTCTAATAAATGTTGTGATAACTAGATTTTGCTACTACAAAACCCTGTGGAATTACTTCGCCAACCTAAGAGCTTGCGCATAAGCATTCGGAAGCGGGCTATCCTCCACCGCCTTTGATGCTTTTTCAACATCGTATTTTACACGCCTGAACTCTGTTGTGACGGCTTCTTTTTCAAACTTCAAAGATGCATCATCTAAAGTCACAATGGCATAACAAGCCCTCGGATCACCATCTTTAGGCTTACCAACAGAACCTATATTGATTGCATGGCGGTAAGCTGGTTTTCCTTCTAAGCGGTATTCAAGAACACGATGGTAAGGCTGATGCGTATGACCAAAAAGCATAATGTCCGTCCAGGCTTCTTCCATAATCCGCATAAGGCTTTTGTCAGGTCTGTTCTCAAACAGGTACTCATTGATCTTTCTTGGGCTTCCATGCACCATTAGAAGATTAATGAGTTTGTCGCCCATTTCAAAGCGTAAGGACATTTGTCTAGGGAGCATCTTCAGATAAGCCCTGACTTCATCGGTCACAACTTCATTGGTGTAGGAAATTGAGACAGAGCCATTGGCTTTTTCTTCATCGCTTTTATACGCACAACCACAATCGTCACTGTTTAAGCCTATGCCTTCGTCATAGTTTCCAGCGATGGTCGGAATTCCTCTTTTGCGAATTTCATAAGCAACCTCGTTAGGCCAAACGTTGTAACCGACCAAATCGCCCAAGCAATAAACAAAGTCCGGTTGTTGTTCGTCAATATCGTCTAGCACTGCTTCCAAGGCTGGAAGGTTGGCGTGTATGTCTGAGAAAAAGGCAATCTTCATTTGGTTGATATTTGAGGGTTGTAGTATTTTTTCCTTAACCAGAAGGCAACTCTCACCAAGAGGATCAGAGCTGGCACTTCAACGAGTGGGCCAATAACGCCAGCAAAGGCTTGACCTGAATTGAGACCAAACACGGCTATTGCAACTGCTATCGCAAGTTCAAAGTTGTTGCCTGCGGCAGTAAAGGCGATAGATGCATTTTTATCGTATTCCGCCCCCATGGCCTTGCTGAAGAAAAAGCCAATAAAGAACATCAGCCCGAAGTAAATCAAGAGTGGAATAGCTATGCGGATAACATCAAAGGGAATCTCAACAATCAATTCGCCTTTGAGTGAAAACATGACAACTATGGTAAAGAGCAATGCAATCAGGGTCATTGGGGAGATTGCAGGAATGAATGTATCAACATACCATTTCTCACCTTTTGCTTTGACAAGAACAACCCTGCTGAGCAAACCTGCTAAAAATGGAATACCCAGATAGATGGCAACACTTTCGGCAATGGTTGCAATGGATATATCAACAATTGCACCTTCCATACCAAAAAGAGGCGGAAGCTTTGTGATAAACAGCCAAGCATAAAAACTGTAACCAAATACCTGAAAAATACTGTTCAGAGCCACCAGCCCCGCCCCGTATTCGCTGTTGCCTTCTGCAAGGTCATTCCAGACCAGCACCATGGCAATACATCGAGCCAGCCCAATTAAGATAAGTCCGACCATGTAGTCAGGATGGTCTTGCAGAAAAGTTATTGCCAAGACAAACATCAGCATAGGGCCGATAATCCAGTTCAATATCAGGGATATTGATAGGATCTTCACATTTCTGAAAACTTGGGGTAATAGCTTGTAATTAACCTTCGCCAAAGGCGGGTACATCATCAGGATTAAGCCAATGGCTATAGGCACATTGGTTGACCCGTAACTGAAAGAGTTGATAAACTCTGAAGTTGACGGGATTAAATAACCAACCCCTACACCTATAGCCATAGCTAGGAAAATCCATAGGGTTAAATATTGATCTAAAAAGCTTAGTTTCTTATTGCTCATTAATGACTCCTTGTTGATTATTTCTTGGCCTCTAAAGCCACGATAAGTTTATTTTTCACATAGTCAGAGAGATAGAACATTTCTCTGGCAATTTCTCTTACTGTCTCATCATACTTCTGATCTTGTGATGGGGTATCATCATAATAGCGTGGATCATCATAGGGTAATGAAAATCTCTTTTCAGCGCCTTGTACCAATGGGCAAGATTCGTCAGCATCTGAACAGACCATAATTGCACCAAAATTGGATTTTGGATTGAGCTTGTCGCCATAAGCTTTGGATTGATGTAAGTATGACGAGCTCCCATTGGACACTGTATAAACTGGATTGGAGTTTCGGGTATTACCACCTGATATATAGAACCCTGCACGTTCCAGTGAGGCTATTGCATTGGGATGAAAAGCAGTTGCCTCAAGCCCCCCGGAGTAAGCCAGAACGCCATCAACTCCGTAATAGGTCATTGCTGTTTGAATCCATGCCTGCGCAATATGGCTTCTTCTGGAGTTATGGGTGCAGATCACCATAATTTGTGCCTTTTTTTCGTCTCTTAGTTCAGTAACTAGATAGTCCCCGATCTCATTGAGGGTCTTTTGTCTTTCTTCAGAAACTTGGTTCAGTTCCAAGGCAACTTCCTTGGCATAGGCATTGAGTTTTTTTGAGAGCTGTTGCGCTTTGGCGGATGTCACTCCCATGAGTGTCAAAAGTGCCAGTGTTAAAATTGATTTTGCTGTTTTCATTTTACTGTTGTTTATGTTGTTGGAAGATTATTGACCGAAAAGGATTTATCTTATTATGTTATTGCAATATTACGATTAACTACCTCAAATTTTTTTAACAGCAATCCTGTCTGTTCACAGGTACATACTGGTCGAATAGCTCATTGAACAAGGCTTTAAATTCTGTCCACTTCTCTTCATTGATACAGTAACTCATGCTTGCCCCTTCAATTGTTCCTTGGACAATACCGATTTCTTTTAACTCTCTTAAATGCTGGCTGATGGTTGCTTGTGCCAGGCCTAGTTCCTGGACCAAATCCCCGTTAATACAGGCATTGGCTTTTATCAAGTGCTGAAGGATGGCTATACGGGCAGGATGTGACAAGACCTTTGCCATTTGTGCCAAGCCGTTTTGCTCTGTAGTAAATAGATCGGTTCTTGATATACCCATTATAGCCTCATAAACTTATCGCAATATTACGATATAAAAATTAGATGTCAATTGAATTCACTTCTTTAATCTCATGATTTCTATTGAGGCAAATTAGTTGTCACTCAATATCCTTGCTCTGTAGAAGTGTTCTTGCAATGACATTTATGTTTTCAGAGATGTTATCATTGGCATGAAGAATTGTTTCTTTTAGTGCATCCAACTGTAGCAATACAAGATCATAGTCTTCTAGCGATATGCTGACCATCTCCGTGCCCTTTCTTTCTAAGTCTTTGACGGCATCCAAGGCTTTCAACAAAGGACTTTTGTCTGAGCCGTTTCCGTTGTGATTATTGGTATTCATAAGTCTTTCCTTTCCGGTGCTTTTCGCATTGCGTTAAAAAGAGAGTGAGGATATTTACGGTGACAGTGTATATCCTCACTCTCAAGTCACAGCCAAGCCGACCTTTTCATAGCTAAGAGGTAAACCAGAAAGACTTCGGTGATTTGGCCGTATCATCTTCCAGCTCCAGTCCAGGTATGGCCGGAAGACAATCTTGTCTATTGAATGGCTAGATACACGTTGTCTTGTTCAGGTATGGCCTTTACTCCCACCATTACCTCAAAACCCATCTGAATATGCCATATCCGTGCAGTACGCTTCTTGGATTGAGTTTCAAGTGCGTGTTCAATCAATTCATCAAATGTAATCGCTGGGTCAAAATCGAAATCCATGATTATTTCTCCCCAAAGTTTTGGTGGCTTTTGTTGTCATTCCCAAACTGAAGAGTGTTGTAAACATCATCCAGTTTTGCCATCGCACACTTTAATAGGCCGATGGCCTTTTTCATCTTGTGCATGGGCGTGTCCTCACGCAGATTAATAATCATGTTCTCGTATTGAAATTCGGTATTCATTGTTCTTTCCTCGTGTTGTCATTTGTTTTCATCCGACATCTCTCGTGTCGATGCTTGGCATAATGACATGGGAATCTTAAAGAATTATGAAAATCGGATTTAAGGTGAATAAAAAAGGACTTGAAATCCTTATAAAGAGGCTTATAATCGGATTTCAGATGCAAGAAAGATATTTTAGAAAGGTCATCAGTGGCTACGGTAGAACAAATAAAAGCAGCTCGAGAACTCTTAAAATGGACACAAAAAGACTTGTCGAATCATATAGGTGATTCTTCTTATTTGCCTGCAATTCGGAAGTTCGAAAGTGGGGCTACCAAGAACCCTAGAGATGGACTACTGGACAAGATTATTGATACGCTCGAAACCAATAACATCATTTTTACACCAACGGGTGGCGTTGACCTTTCTCAAAACAATGTCCGAATTATAGATAAAGGGCATGTTTTCTTAAAAATCTTAGATGATGTCTATCACACATTATCCAACGACAACAATGGTGAACTCCTCTATTTCTTTGCCGACAATAGCAAGTCACCTGAGAGCGTCATTGATGCTGAATTAAGGTTAAGAAAACAGGGCATTAAAATGCGATCTCTTGTAAGCGAACAAGATCGGTATTTTATCTATCCATTGAATGAGTATCGTCAAGTGCCGTCTATGTTCTTTAAAAACCAAGTGCAGTTAGTTTACGGGGATAAGTTTGCCAACTTTTATTCGTCTGGCAAGACTAAGGACGGTAAGCCTCAATACAGGGCCGTTATTCTGCGAGATGAAGAAACGGCAAGTGCAGAACGAAACAAATTCAACTTGATCTGGTCTATGTGCAACCAACCCAAAGAAACAATAGCAGAGACAACCTATGATTAACTCTTATAAAACTACTTCTTCCCCTAGTCCCGCTTCCACGAATAGTAAAGTGTGTAGTCTCAATATTAGTATTGGAAACCTTAACCAGGTGGGCGACAAACTTGCCTCTACTATAGAGTGGGCAAACAAGCATTTTGATAAGGCCATTATCAACCTCGGGGACACATTGCAACGCCATAACTTGATGGCTCTCGGTGAAATTAATCATCATAATAAGTCAAAATATCTCGGAGATATTTGGCTAAAAGACAATGAGGCAGAGCTGAAGTATTTTGAGATACCCTATGAGATCAAACGGTGGGATGATTGGTTGTGCATGGACAAAGTGCAGAGAAAAATATCACTGGCGCGCCAAATTTACGCCTCTGATGAAATGATGGCAGAGTCACTTTTAACTGATGCCGTTGACTACGCAGATAGGTTTGCCAGAGGATTTTCGGATCACCATGTTGACTTCATCCTTGAAGAAATTGGTGTGCATTCATACATGGCAGAAGCTATTCAAGGGTTGGCGTTTGTTTATCCAAGCAATAGAATGAGATGTTATGAATACCTCTCAAATCATTTAGCTGGAGATATTATTGGTTTGAATAAGGCAGTATTCATCCGTTCAATGACAAAGAAAAGGAAAGATAGAAAACCTTCTTCAATCGATGTAAAATTAGTGGCCTAAGGAGAGTGCCAGTGCCACCGAAATCTAGACGCCAATATCCAGGACAAGTCCATCAAGCCTACAAAATCCAAGTCATCGGAGATACCGATTGGCGTAAATTCAATACGTGTCGTTTAGAGATTAGTGTCGGTGCATTGTACCACGAGGGTGATAAGTTTAAATCATCAGTTCAGTGGGCAATCGGGCGTTTTGACCGCGTAGTCTTCCATGTGGTTGACACATTACAACGCCATAATATTGCCTTCGAGAAAGGCTTATCAATAGGCGAAGCTTATCGCCAAGCGAAAAGTAAAGGTGATGAATGGCTTCATCGCAATATTGAAGCTATAAACCTTGTCTCAAACCGACCCGAAATCCATAGATGGGACGAATGGAAAAACCATCCTGACTTTGCTGAAAACCGAAAACAGCTTATGGTTCTCTATCAAACCAATGCAAAGTTTATGCAAGCTATTCATGATAAAATGAACGGATTTTGGGAGCGCAAACGGGAATTACTGCCTGACATTTATACTGTTGACCGAAAAGAAGAATTCGAAAAGAACACGCTGAACTACTGTTTAGAAGAGTTAGCAGGAGCATCTTGCTTCTACAGAGAAGTAGAGGGGATTACGGCATATCCAGGATCATTTGAAAGTGTGTGGGACTTAGTGGCTAGCGAAGAAGTTGAGGGCTTACCTGAAGGCTTTAAAAATGCTCAGTGGACACGGATTAAGTTTAATCGTAACAAGAACTATAAGCAGGCCTTGATGTCGCTGAAGGCATAGTAGTTTAGCCGTCTAATAATTCGGAACATTTTTGTTCATAGGCAAACCAAGCATACCAGTTTTTTAAATCTCCATCTGAGTAAAGCTTAGTTCCTGTTTGGTCTTCCCAATCATAGCGCATAGTTTCAATTTCCTTGTTTTTTTCGGAGTTACCTAGTTCCTCTTTTTATTGAGTTGGCTCACCCTTACCTGGGTTGGGCTGTTGTCTATTATATTCTTTCTTCCTTTCCTTGGTCTTGGCTTCCTCTTCTAGATGTCTTCTGTAGTCATCTGGCCTTTCCTCTTGAATTTCCTTTTCTCGTTTCTTGAGTTCTTTACTACACTTCTGATCCAATTCGGCTTTCTAAGTTGATATGAATTAGACACTTAACCTTAATAAGAAAATTTGCCTAAGTGGCTCAAATCATTATATTTACATGTTTTAAATAAATAACACTATTTACCATTGAATAAGTTTATCACGGCCTTAACAGTTTCATTTGATGAAACCGGAACCAAATTCTTAGGCCTAATCCATCTCCTAGCTTCAATCGCATCAATTGCTTCCATTTTCTATATATTCCATGAGACCAGTGTGGATGAAGTAGATAAACGGTTACTATATTTCACATACTTATTTATAGCTCTATTCGTAATAAGTTATGCAGGCAATCTCATATACAATTACCACATCATCAAAGGCAAGAAGGAGATTATAAAATCCAAAGATGAGTTGTTCGAGTTAGAAAAAATAAAGAACGAAGAGATCGAAAAAATAAATTCTGAAAAGGAAATATTTGAACAGAAAGTCCAGATTTTAGACAATCAATTAACCGAATTGGAAGATGAGCTTCATAAGTCTATTTCAATTGAAGATTTGGAAAAGCTTTTTTACAACGGATATATCACCGGGTTTCGGCTACATAAAGCGATATTGAAGTATCAGCTAAATATTTATGCTGATCATTTAAGAGACACGATATTAGAAAGAGCAAAGGGTTGTACTGATGAAATTAAAGCAGCTATAAATGACTCTGAACTGAAAAATGAAGACAAGAACTTTGAACATACAATTTTCAAAAGGACTGAGAAAATCAATTCTCACTCGGAGAAAAGACAAGAGGGGATCAGGAGCCGTTTATATGGCGATTCCACTAGGCAAATCTGCAACAAAATAGGCCAAATTTTAACCAATTATTTAGGGCAAAAGGTAGGTGTTATTGTAATAAGAACGCTACTCACTGACCGAAATACGGAGTTTCACAATGAGAGCCAATTTGAGGTTTTAGGCACTGATGAATACACCTCCAAAAGACAACACTTTAATAGAAGCAAATCATTCAAGTTAGAAGATGTCAGTCCTATTGAAGATTATACAAAAAAAAGGGATGAAATAGGATACTTGTATATCGACTCTGTAAAGACATATGAAGAGAAGCATGGCAAAAAATTTAAAAACTCATACAACCCTAACTACCCCGATCACTATGACTCAATTTTGATCATACCATTAATCCGAGAAGAATGGAAAAGTACAAAGCGAATGCCTGAAGGATACTTATGGGTAGATTGCCGTCAAACAAATGCTTTTGACCGTAGCTTTATCATCATGGTTGAAGCATTGGCGAAGTTGTGTTACGCTATTGTATCACCAGTGACGGAGTATGAAATAACATGTTTGAAAACAAAAGAGATATGAATATTGAAGCAAAATTAGATAACCTCATCGAGAGGGCTAAAATTCTAAAGCAAAAAATTGATACAAGAAATGGTGTAGGTTCAGGACGTCAAATAGTTGGTGCCGTATCAGACTCTTGGGTAAACGAACAAGGTCAGAAAGTTAGTGGCTATCGGAAAGTCGTTTTGACAATCTAATTTTACTCAACACCTAACAAATGGCTACATAGGCTCTCTCCTATTAGTGAGAGAGTTTCTGCTTATAATAAGTTGTAGTTTTTGGGTAATTCCAATAAGCTTGAATTGCCAAATCATAAGCTGTTTAGCCGTCTAATAATTCCCAACATTTTTGTTCGTAGGCAAACCAAGCATACCAGTTTTTTAAATCTCCATTTGGGTTGAGCTTAGTTCCTGTTTGATCTTCCCAATCATAGCGCATGGTTTCAATTTCCTCATAATGATTGTCGAAGAAAGCATGAGTATCAACGTAATAGATCAGTCCAGAAACCGAACCGGAAATACACCCATAGTTCGTGACATCTTGTAAATACTCCAAAGGTGACTCGGAGTCTAGAGCATCTGTAGCAACAATACGCATGATGCCGGATTCATGGTTCTCAGCTATCTCGTTAAGAATCGTTTTTACCTCTTTTAATGATTTCGAATGTAAGGACATGAGGACTCCTTTCTGCTGTGTTTCTCATGATGACAAGCAAAAAGGGCCAGGTTCAACGAGTCGGTCATGACCAACACGGTTCGGTGCGGGCAGTTTCATTGACAGAAGAGTGCCTTGACCTAAAAGCGATAGTCGATGAGAAAAAGCAGTAAGGAAATACCAAGAGACTTAATGAAGTCTTATGCAATAAACGATTCATTCTAGCCCATATCTATGATACAATTCTGCCAGCCCATGTGCCAGCCAGAGCAATCAGATTATGGTAAAATGTGCGCTAAGTTGTTGATTTTAATGGTGACCGCGCGGGGATTCGAACCCCGGACCTACTGATTAAAAGTATACATAATGTGCATTTATTGAAATCCCTTGAATTGCTATGAATGGCTGAAAAGCCACGGGGTTATTGACTTTAACCAACAGCAAGGAGTTCATAAGAATGCATAAGAAGTTAACAAATGTCATACAGTTTGCCAGCCAGAATGCCAGCCAGAAACCCTCTCCCCTAATCAAGGAAAACACACTTCGATTTACCGAATCGGTGATTAAGAACATTACCCCTAAATCCAAGAGAATGATCTTTTGGTGTGAAGGGTTACCAGGTTTTGGTATTCGGGTTTCTCCTAACGGAAAGAAAAGCTGGATTTATGAGTTTAGAATTGATGGCACTCACCGAATGCTGACATTAGGAAAATACCCTAGACTTTCTCTTGTAGAAGCCAGAAAGGCCTATTCTATCGCTTCAGAAAAAATTGAATTGGGTATTGACCCTTCTACTGAGCATATAGAGCAGAAGAAAGCCGAACAACAGGCAATGACTATTAGCGAACTTGTTCCGCTCTACATTGAGTATTGCAAGGCAAAAGGAGAAAAACGGTGGGATGAAAAAATGCGTGTTCTCAATAAAGAATTGATCCCTGTTTTTGGCAACCATAAAGTAAAAGACATCTCTTTTAGGGAGATGGCGAATTTAATCTATGAGATTGGGATCAAACGAAGCAAAGCCACCCAAGCAACACGCTTCTTATCACATGCCAAAGGCATGTTCAAATACGCTAAAAACTTTCATGGCCTTGTTGAGTTCAACCCGTGTGCCGATTTGGAAGCACCTAAAATTAAAAAGTCAGCCAAACGATCTCTCGAAACAAGGGAGATATTCACGATTTGGAATAACCTTGGTCAAATGAAAGTAGCTCCGGTTATTATTCTTGGACTGAAATTCATGCTATGTACACTAACCCGAGGGGTTGAAGTGCGGAATGCCGAATGGTCTGAAATCAACCTTGAGGAAAAGATTTGGGTCATCCCTAATCACAAAGCAAAAAATGGCCGCAGACACCTTGTCCCATTGAATGAATACGCCTTAAGCGTGTTAAAAGAAGCTGAACTCTGGACAGGTGGACAGCAATACGTTTTTGGGTGGAATAAAATCCGCAATATCGATCCGGATCGAAAAATAACGAAAAATGATGCGATGAAAGAGACAGCCTTTAATCACGCCATGAGAGTGAACTTTGATCTGATCGGTATCACCCAGAAATTCACTCCTCACGATTTGAGAAGAACTGGAGCAACGCTTTTAACAAGTGTCGGATACTCGAGAGATTGGGTCTCTAAACTCCTTAACCATACTCCGGCTGGCGTTACTGCTCAAGTCTATGATACTTTTGATTACTTCGAAGAAAAACGAGCAGGGATGGAATGCATTCAATATATCCTGAATCGAATATTATCGGCTAAGAGCATTGATTTTGTACCCTCAATAAAAACCCTTCGCTCGGAGTTTATGGCGAAGGGGCTAGTTTTTGAGTTTCTTAAAGAGGAGTATTATTCCAAGCCAGTCACTGAATGTAAGTCTGACTATCAATCCAAGCTTTCAAGTCCAATAGCCTATACGCTTTCCTACGACCCTGTGAGGTTATAGAAACAAGCTTGGGAAATGAGCCTTTCTTACGCTCTCGATATTGTGTGGTTTTGTCGAGCGTAGTAATACGCTCGGCTAACTCAATCGTGACAAAGGCATTCATTTCAAGCATGAGATTTGAGATAAATCGGTCTTCAGCATCAATGCTTAAAACGAGGTCAAGCATATCGGTTTTGTTTTGTGAGTATGTCTTCATAAGTGCTCCCTTCAGCGTTGAGGAGAGAGTCTTTCAGGAAGTGCCACGGTCAGAAATTCACAAGGCTTGATAAAAACCTACCACAGGGTGACATTAGGATATTAACTAAGAATTCCAGTAGATAAATTAATGGTTAACGAGCCAAATGGCTTTCATTAATATTAGTAAAAAACAATGTTGTACCTTCTCCATGGAATATTGGAATTCATATTTAATATGTCTCTAAGAAGTCGAGAAGATTAACACCGGCCATTGAATAAATTGTTGGCCAGTTACATAGCATAATATCTGAAGCAGATATCAATAGTTTAAATTATACTTCATAGATTTGACAGAATCGTCCAAACAATATTGACAAGATGAATTCATTTGGAGAGTATTTAAGAAACAGACGTGAAGAGTTAGGTCTTCCATTGAGAAAAGTGGCTGCAGAACTAGACATAGACACTTCAATATTAAGTAAGATAGAGAGAAATGAAAGGGTTGCCAATAAAGAAATGCTCCCTGTTCTTTCAAAATCATTAAGGGTATCTTATAAAGAAATGCAAATCGAGTTCATTGAATCTTTTATAAGAGATCAAATAGGTGATTTGGAGTTTCTTAAAGATGGAATCAAAAGGGTACTGACTAAAATATGAGCACAAAATTTTTTACCAATTCTGACCAAAAAACACTTTTCCAAAAATTCCAAGGCATTTTGGAAAATATGCGGGACGTATACGCCTTTCATGCCGTTGTAGGATATTTTAGGTCTTCTGGTTATTTCGCATTACAGCCCTATTTGAAAGATATTAAGGAGATTAAAATTTTGGTCGGCATTAATGTTGATCAAATGTTTGCTGAATCTCAGAAAAAGGGGCTTCTATACTTTGGTGATGAGGAGAAGACAAAAGATGAGTTTCTAAATTGGTTTGTCAAAGACCTCCAAGAAGCAAAATACTCTAAAGAAGTCGAGGAAGGGATTTTGGCTTTTATTCAGGATGTTGTAGACGGAAGGATTGAAGTAAGAGCGCACAACTCAAAAACTCTACATGCCAAATTCTATTTGTTTTTACCTGAAATTCATACCG
>Ga0114899_1001573_pt1 | contig 13217 bp, 9 predicted proteins | sample MalvireepMed_215_FD_83497 | JGI IMG/M metagenome (GOLD analysis project Ga0114899, IMG submission 83497) | Marine viral communities from the Global Malaspina Expedition - Malaspina viral metaG DeepMed_215 | ecosystem: Environmental > Aquatic > Marine > Oceanic | place: Mediterranean Sea... | reverse complement strand
GTCCGAAACCATGTCGAAACGTCGCCTCATGCGGGCCGAGCGCGCCCGCGGGCGGGGTTGAGGTGACGGCAGAGGCCGAGATCAAGACCGCAGTTCGCAGTCTGTTCGATCTGCCAGTCGCCGTGGCAGTAACCCAGATCGACAGGCCCCATCCGCCATTGCTGGGGGACGAAGCCGCCGTCATCGCACGTGCACGGCCCAAGCGGGTCGCCGAATTTACCGCCGGACGCCACGCCGCACGCGAGGCGATGCAGGCCCTTGGCCACCCACCTGCGCCGGTGCTGGCCAGCCCCGACCGCGCGCCGATTTGGCCGCAGGGCCTGACCGGTTCGATCAGCCATTCCGATGTGTGGTGCATCGCCGTGCTGGCGCGGTGCTCTGATGTGATGGCACTGGGCGTCGACATCGAAGAAGACAGCCCGCTGCCCGACGACCTGATTGCAGAAATCTGTCTTCCGTCCGAGATTACCCGCCTCGGGGGCGCTGATCTCGCCGTCGCCAAACGCGTCTTCTGCGCTAAGGAGGCGGCCTATAAGGCGCAATATCCGCTCACCAAAACGCTCTTTGGCTTTGATCGGCTGGACGTCACCCTATCCACCGAAAACCCCGCTTTTGACGCGCAATTCACCCAAGACACTGAACGCTTTAAGCGCGGCGAGAAGCTGCCGGGGCGGATCGTTTCGGTGGCGGGCCACCTTGTCAGCGGGGTGGCGATTGGGCAGATTGATCGCAAAGGAGCTTGATCTCATGGTCGCACTCTCTCGCCGTGCCTTTCTGGGGGGCGCCGCTCTTGCCAGCCTCGGCGGCGGGACTTGGGTCTTTCGCCGGGCGCAGGTGCAGGACCGCGCGGAACAACTCTATGCCACGCCGCTGACCCCGCCGACGGGGCCGATGCAGGTCTACCATCTGGGGCATTCACTGGTGGGCCGAGACATGCCCGCGATGCTGGCGCAGATGGCGGGGGCGGGGCACAGCTATCGCAGTCAGACCGGCTGGGGCAGTTCGCTGCGCGACCATTGGGAGCCGGATGTGCCGGTGAATGGGTTTGAGCGCTCTAATGACCATGCGCAGCACCGACCCGCCCGGGCGGCGATCGGTTCGGGCGATTACGACGCCGTGGTATTGACCGAGATGGTCGAGATTGCCGACGCCATCCGCTACCACGACAGCCCCGACTACCTTGCCCGCTGGGCCGATCTGGCGCAGGCGGCCCGGCCCGACACGCGCGTCTATCTTTATGAGACATGGCATCACACCGACGATGGCAAGGGCTGGCTGAACCGGATCGACCGTGACCTTGATCAATACTGGCGGCAACAGGTGATCTACCCCGCTTTGCAGCAATCGGACCGGCCCATTCATCTGATCCTCGCCGGGCAGGCCATGGCGGCATTCACCCGCGCGGTCGATACGGCCGGAGGGGTGGGCGGCATCATCAGCCTGCAGGACCTCTTTTCGCGCGATGAGCAGGGCCGCCGCGATACGATTCACTTCAACGATCAGGGGGCCTATCTTGTGGCGCTGACCCATTACGCAACGCTCTATCACCGCGACCCGGCGGGGCTGCCGCATCAGTTGACCCGTGCGGATGGTACCCCGGCTGACACACCAAGTGCAGAGGCCGCAGCGCTGATGCAGCGCGTGGTCTGGGACGTGGTCCGCGCCCATCCCGACAGCGGGGTCGCGGCATGAGCGGTCTGGGCGGGCTGTTCTCGGTCTTGATGGTGGGCCACAGCCTTTTTGGGGCGGACGGGCCGGATATGTTGCAAGAGGCGCTGCGCGCCGGGGTGGGGCAGGGCGAGGTGCGCGCGCAGATCATCAACGGCGCGCCCCTGCGTTATAATTGGGACGAATCTGACCGGGCCGAGGGCGTGGATGCCCGCACTGTCTTGCCCGAAGGGCAGACCACCCATCTGATCCTGACCGAGGCGATCCCGCTGGCAAATCACACCCGTTGGTCGGATACCGAAGTCTATGCGCAGGCGTTCTTTGGCCTTGCTGCGGCGGCCAATCCGACGGTGAAGGTCTATCTGCAAGAGACATGGCATTCGCTGAAAAGCGGCAGCGGAGAGGCAGTGGCCTATGACGACCACGCCCATATCCCTTGGCGCGAACGGTTGCAGAATGATCTGCCCGCATGGGAGGGGATCGCGGCGGCGGTGAGCGATGGGCGCAGCTCTGACACTGCGACGATTGAGGTGATCCCCGCCGGACAGGCAATGGCGCGGCTTTACGATGAAATCGCCGCCGAACGTGTGCCGGGGCTGAATGAGATCGACGCGCTTTTTGCCGATGACATCCACCTGAACGATCTGGGCCACTACTTTGTCGCCATGGTGCAATATGCCACGCTGACGGGCAAAGACCCCTTGGGCCTGCCGACGGATTTCAATGACCGTTGGGGCAAGGCGTTCGACACGCCCACTCCCGACCTCGCGCGGGAGCTTCAGCGTGTGGCCTGGGATGCGGTGCGAGAGTATCAGGGCAGCGCTGTGGTGCCGGTGCCGCCTGCCACGCGCCCCGCCGCCGCAAACAATGCACAGACCGCCCCGATTTCGCCCACTGGCCCGCCCGCGGTGCCTGAGTCTACGCTTGCCCGTGATGAGCCTACGCCTGCCCGCGATGAGCCAGCGCCCGCCCCAGATGAACCTGCGTCCGCTCCTAATGAGCCAGCGCCGGCCCCAGATGAGCCCGAAGTGCCGGTCACGCCGATTGCGAACGCCCCGTTCAAGATCACACCGCCGCAGGACGCCGTCGCAGGCACCCGCGACATGGGCATCGGCCTTGCCGCCATCGCCGATTGGAGCGTGCAGGCTCCCTTCCTCGACCTGATGAAAACCGCGCGCCCGTGGCTTGGCCATCTGGCCGGGCGCTTTGGCGGGATGGAATATGCGCAACTGGTTGAGGGTGGCTACCTCGATTCCGAAGGCTGGCCGGTGAAGATGCCCCGCGCCTTGGGGAGCATCGGCACATTGATCCTGACCGACATGCCGCCGCAGGCGACCACGCTCAAGGGCCGCTATCTGCTTCGCTTTGAGGGGCAGGGCGTGATCGAGGTCACGGGCCGGGCCGAGAATGTGCGCTATGGCAAGAACGAGGTGCGGTTCGACTATGCGCCGGGGCCCGGCAGTGTCGACATTCGCATTCAGCGCATGCACCGCAGCGATCCGCCGCGCAATATCACCGTCGTGCGCGAAGACCGCGCCGCCGATTTCGACGCTGGCGCACGGTTCAACCCCGATTGGACGCAGCATTTGACCGGGATGAAGGTGCTGCGCTTCATGGATTGGATGGGCACCAACGACAGCCCCATCGCCGCATGGGAGGACCGCCCGCGCCCCGAGGATGTGACCTATGCCCTGCGCGGTGTCCCGGTAGAGGTCATGGTTGCCTTGGCCAATGAGCTGGGGATCGACCCGTGGTTCAACATGCCGCATCTGGCGGATGATGGCTATGTGGCCGCGCTCGCGACCTATGTCGAAGAGGCGTTGAACGAGGGCCGCACAGCCTATGTGGAATTCTCCAACGAGGTTTGGAATTGGCAATTCGCCCAGACCCAATGGGCGGATGAGATGGCGCAGGCCCGCTGGAATGAGGCCGAGAAGGGGATGCAGTTCTATGGCCTGCGCGCCGCCGAAGTGGCGCGCATCTGGACGGATGTCTTCGGCGGTGAGGCTGAAGCGCGGTTGCGCAATGTAATCGCGAGCCAGACCGGTTGGCTGGGGCTTGAGCGTGAGGCTCTGGAAGCCCCGCTTTACCAAGCTGAAAAAGCAGGAAACCGCGCGCCCGCCACCGCCTTTGATGCCTATGCGATCACCGGCTATTTCGGCGGGGTGCTGGGGCTGGAAGACAATGCCGAATTGGTCAAGGACTGGCTGTCGGAAAGCCTCGAATTGGCCCGCGCCGAGGGGGAAACGGAAGGGTTGAGCGGCAGCGCTCTCGACGATTATATCAAGACCCACCGCTTTGACGCGGCCACCGCCCGTGCGGCGAAAGACCTGCGCAACGGTGGCATCAGCGGGCTTCAAAACGATACGCTTGCCGACCTTATTGGCCGTGTCTGGCCCTATCATGCCGCCGTGGCGCGGGCGCATGACCTAGATCTGGTGATGTACGAAGGCGGCAGCCATGTGGTTGGCCTTGGGGCACAGGTGAATGACGAAAGTCTGACCGCCTTCTTTCACCATCTCAATTACGCGCCTCAAATGGGTGCGCTCTATACCGATCTGATGGCAGGCTGGCTGGCTGTCGGCGGGCAATTGTTCACCCATTATTCGGATGTCTATGCCCCGACGAAATGGGGGTCTTGGGGCGCGCTGCGCTATCTGGCGGATGAAAACCCGCGTTGGGACGCTTTGAACGCATGGAAGTAGCAACAAGCGCGTTCCAAGGGGTGAGCGTATTGATCCCCGCCCATAATGAGGCCGACTGGCTGCCCGCCTGCCTCGACGCGCTCTGCGCCGCTGACCCTGTGGCGGGGCCGGTGGAGGTGATCGTCGTGGCCAATGGCTGCACGGACGACACCGCAGAACTGGCCCGCAGAAAGGCCCCCGCGTTCGAGGCGCGAGGTTGGGCGCTGCGGGTGCTGGAACTGGCTCAAGGCAGCAAACTCGCTGCGTTGAATGCGGGCGAGGCTGCGGCGCGGGGTGCGGTCTTGGTCTATCTCGACGCCGATGTGCTGATCTCACCGCCCCTGCTGGCGCAACTGGCCGGGGCACTGGCCGAGGACGCACCGCGCTATGCCAGCGGGATGCCGCAGGTCACGACCTCAGGCGATTGGGTGACGCGCCATTACACGCGGTTTTGGCAGACCACCGGTTTCATGACCCATGGCGTGCCGGGGTTTGGTGTCTTTGCCATGAACCGCACCGGGCGGGCGCGTTGGGGGGATTGGCCGGACATCATCTCGGACGACACTTTCGCGCGGCTGAACTTCCGCCCCGAGGAACGCATCGCGGTGCCTGCCCCCTATGATTGGCCCATGATCGAAGGCTTTGCGCCGCTGGTACGGGTGCGGCGGCGGCAAGACATTGGCGTGGCCGAGGTCGAGCAGTTTTTCCCCGACCTGATGCGCAATGATGACGCGCATGACCAGATGCGGCCCTTTTGGCGGCGCGCGCTGGCGGACCCTTTGGGGGCGCTGGTCTTTGTCGCCGTGCGGCTGACGATCCACGCACCGGTCTTTCGCAGCGCAAACCGCTGGGTGCGGGGGCGCTAGCGGGCGGCGTCTTGCATGTGGTCCGCGAGCTTTGCCGCCTCGCGGGACACATCATGGCGCGCGAAGACCCGCGCGCGGGCGTTCGCTCCCATCTCTTCCAGCGTCGAGAGCGGCGCGTCGTGCAGGGCGGCCATCGCCTCGGCCAAGGCTGCCACATCGCCTGCGGGCACCAGCCATCCGGTCTCGCCCGGCTGCACCAATTCCGGCGTGCCTGCGATATAGGTGGCGATCACCGGGCGGGCGGCGGCCATGGCCTCCATCACCACCATGGGCAAACCTTCGGCGAAACTGGGCATGACGAGCGCATGTGCCGCGCTGAGTTCGGAGGTGACGCGGGCCTCGTCGACCCAGCCGGTCAGGGTGATGCGATTTTGTAAGTTATGCCGGGCGATTTCCGCTTCAATCGCGCGGCGCAAAGGGCCGTCGCCAATCAGCGTTAGATGCACACCGGGGTGGCTGTCGCGCAGCCGGGCCATGGCGTCGATCAGGGCAAGCTGGCCCTTCTGCTCCACAAAACGCCCAATGGAGACGAGGCGCCGCGGGCCATCCGGCAGGGCGGCGGGGGCAGGGAATTTAGCGGGCTCGATGCCGCAATGCACAACTTTGATGCGCGGCCAATCGGCTGGGTCGGCCCATCGGCAAAGCTGACTGCGCCCGAACTGGCTGATCGCCACGGCAAATGCCGAATGATGGATTTTCGCGCCGAGTGACAGCGCGTGGGGGCTGTCGAATTCCTCAGGCCCATGGGTGGTGAAACTATAGCGCGGCCCGCCAAGCAGGTGGCAAAGCATCGCGACCATCGTGGCATTGGTGCCGAAATGGGCGTGCAGGTGCTCTGTGCCGCTGCCGTCAAGCTGCGCCTGCAGATAGCACGCCTCGGCCAGATAGATCAGATGGCGGGCCATCCCTGTCTCGGATCGGCGGGCGGCGTGCCAGACTCCGCGCAGCGCTTTGCCGAACCGGCGGGGCGAACGCAGGACACTGCGCAGGCTGGCATGGGCAAGGGCGGCCCCGCCAGCGGCCAGAACATAGTGGGTGCGCGCCTCTTCGACCTTGTCCTGCGCATCGACCAGCGGCACATCGGGGCCGCGCATGGCAAAGCGCAGCACCTCATGGCCTGCCGCCTCCAACGCCGCGATCTCGCGCCGGATGAAGGAATGCGAGGGCTGCGGGTAGGTGTTGAGGATATAGGCGATCTTCACGGGTGGCGCGGCCTTGGCTTATGGCTGATAAACCTTGTTACCCGCCCGCTTGCCACTGGCACAAGGGCGGGCAAGCCTTTAGTCTTTCGCAAAGAATTGGCAAAGGCGCAGCAACGGGTGTTTTCACAGGTTTCCCAAGCGGTGACGGGCAATCGCCTGATGGCACGGGCGCTGCGCTCGACCTCATGGATCGTCTTGGGCTATGGCGGGTCGCAGGCGATCCGGCTGGCCTCGAACCTAATCCTGACGCGGCTGCTTTTCCCCGAAGCCTTTGGCCTGATGGCGCTGATACAGGTGGTGATCGTCGGCTTGACGCTGTTTTCGGACGTTGGCATCGCCCCCTCCATCGCACAGAGCAAACGCGGCGATGATCGCGACTTTCTGGACACCGCCTGGACAATTCAAGCGATCCGGGGGCTGTGCCTCTGGCTGGCGGCCTGTGCGCTGACCTGGCCAGTGGCGGCGTTTTACGATGAGCCTTCGCTGCTGACCTATCTGCCCATCGCGGCGCTGAGCCTTGTGGTCGCCGGGTTCAATCCCACGCGGATTGAGACAGCGCACCGGCATCTGCAAATGGGGCGGCTGACACTGCTGGATCTGGCGTCACAGGTGATTGGCATCGTGGTGATGATCGTGGGCGCGGTGCTTTATCAATCCGTGGCGGCGCTGGTGGTCGGTGGCGTGGTGGGGGCGCTGGCAAAACTGGCGCTGACCCATGCGTTCCTGCCGGGGCCGGGCAACCGCTTTCGCTGGGAACGGCCTGCGGTGCGAGAGTTAGTGCATTTCGGCAAATGGATTTTCCTGTCGACCATGTTTTGGTTCTTTGCCAGTCAGGGCGACAAGGCGATCTTGGGCAAGTTCCTCTCCCTCGAAGGTTTGGGGATCTACAATATCGGTTATTTCCTGGCGAGTTTCCCGCTGCTTTTGGGGCAGAACGTCACCGGGCGGGTGATGATCCCGATCTACCGCGAGGCCGGGGGCGGCGATCATCCCAAGCTGCGGCGGATGCGCTATGGGCTGAGCGGGGGGCTGCTGATGCTTTTGGCCGCAATGGCGCTGGCAGGGCCGTGGCTGGTCTCAGTACTCTATGACCCGCGCTATCTGCAAAGCGGCGCAATTCTGGTGATGCTGGCGCTGGCGCTGATGCCGCAGGTGATCGGGATGACCTATGACCAAGCGGCGCTTGCGGCGGGGGATTCGCGGCGTTTTTTCATCTCCTCGGCCTCGCGGGCCAGCTTGCAGATTGGGTTGCTGTTGGCGGGGGTGATCGCCGCCGGGCTGCCCGGTGCGTTGATTGGCCTAGGTGCTGCGATGGCCCTGTCGCATCTGGTGCTGATCTGGCTTGCGCGGGCGCATGGCGTCTGGGACGCGCGCCACGATCTGATCTTTGCCCTGCTGGGGATCGTGCTTGGCGCACTGGCGCTTTGGCTGCATTGGGACCGAGTGCTGGGGCTCAGCGCTACGGTCTGAGCGGATCAGCTCTTTTGCTTGCGTGCCATTCGCGCGGCGCGGCCCTCTTTACCTGCCTTTAAGCGTTCTTGCCATACTTTGCCCAATGTGCGGCGCTTTTCGCGGGGGCTGAGGTCGGGGATCGACACGACGGGGATGAGCCCCGTCTCGCGCGTCATTTGCCGGGAAGAGCGGATCACAGGGCGGCGCAGTTCCAGCAAAAAGGCCACGATCAGGGCAAGCGCGAAGCTGCCCATGCCACCTATCGCCGCCCGCTTTTTGCGGCTGAGAGAGACGGGGTAATCCGGCAGTTCGGCCTGCTCCAGCGTGATCAGTTTCTCACCCCGTTGATCGGATTCGAGTGAGAACCCCACCTCCGCCTCGTTGCGGCGGGCTGTGATCACCTCCAACTGATCTTGCAGCTGGGTCAGGCGACGATCAAACCGGGCCAGTTCACGCTCAACCTCAGGCGAGGTTTGCAGACTGGCGGTCAGCGTTTCGCGCTGCTCTTGCAGCAAATCGCGCTGCGTGGTGAGGCTTTCCAACGTGGCGTCCAGTTCGGCCTGTTCGCGGGCGATGGTGGCGGCGCGGGCGTCGGGGTTGACCCGGTCGCGGGCCAGCCGGGTGGCGATGATCTCGCGGTCAAGCTCAAGGAGGGCGTCGTTCAGGCTGCTGATTTCGCCGCGGCGAAACTCAAGACTGCCTTCGAGAGACAGATCATTCTCGGCCCGGTAATCGGCCAGTTCCGCCTCAAGTTCAGAGATGTCGCGGATCAGGTTCTGCTCTTGGCGCTGAAAGAACTCCAAGGTCTCTTGGGTCTGGCTTTGGCGTTGGGCCGCCGACATCTGGCGGGTGCGGTCGGCGAATTCGCGCGCCACGGCCTGCGCATCGGCGGGGTTGTCCATCTCGGCGGTGAAGGTCATGACGGAGATCGTGCCGTCATCGGCAAAGCCCTCGCGCGGGGCAGCGACCCCGGTGATGGTAGCCGAACGGCGCAGTAGATCGACCTTTTCCGACATCCGCAGTGCGGTAAGATCATCATAGAGATCAAAGCGTTGGATGATGTCCACAAGGGTGCCGCGGGCCATCAACTGCTGCTCGATCAACTGCAGACGACGCGCCGATGACCCCTCTACGGTGGAGGGGGCCAAATTATTGGCGATCTTGGGCTGCTCGATCTGAATGACTTCGGAAGATTGGTAAACATGCGGCGTCGACAGCGCCCAGTAGACCGAGGCGATGCAGCCCAGTAGCGTGATCAAAATGATCACGCCCGCCCGACGGCGGAGCATGTCGATGATGTCATCGAATGTATAGATCGGTCCCATGTGCCTCTTTCCAACCTGCCTAAAGCCCCCTACCGTTGCCCGGCGGAGTTTCCCTGCCTAGACCAGAAGACTTGGGCGATAATAGGGCGCTAGAGGGGGCAGCGACAGGGGGTGTCAGGCATATTTCGGCAGGCTGGACGCGCGCGCCCGGTTCAGCACGATGCCCAAGAGCGGCACCTGGCCTTCGAGCATGCGTTCGCATTCGCGCAGATGACGCGACATGGTTTGCGTCCCGTCCGAGATCAGCAACACACCATCAAGTTGCGGCAGGAATGCCGACAGATCGTCATGCTCTAACATGGGTGGCATGTCGTAGAGAACAATTTCCGGCTGCAGCGAGGCGCGCAGGCGCAGCAGTGTTTCGGCGGTGGCGCTGTCTTGGAGGATTTCGGCGGCGTTCACCTCGGGCTGGTCATTCAGGCCGAGGGCCAGCGTGTCACTGACCCGCAGCATCCCTTTGCCAAGATCGGCCCGCCCGCTGAGCAGGTCGCTCATTGCGCCGGGGGCTTGCAGGTCAAAAGCGCGGGCCAGACCGGGGTTGCGCATGTTCATGTCCATCAACACGGTGCGCGATCCCGGCACACGCGACAGGCTCAGCGCCAGATTGGTCGCCGAAAAGCTGTTGCCGCAGCCCGAGGTGGGGGCGGTGACGGCGATATTGACCCAGCGATGCTCTAACGTGGTTTGACGCAGGCGCGTGCGCAGCAGGTCAAAGGCCCGCGCGGCGGCGCTGTTGCGGTGATCGTCGACCAGCGGCATGTCTCCCCCGGGGCCGGGGGTGGCGATGGGCAGGTCTTGCCAACGCGGCGCGCGGTCGTCGCCGATATAGCGCGACACGGCCGGAGCGGCGGTGGGCAACATCTCTTCAGACGCAAGATCGCCGTCGAACTCATCCTCATGGTCGATCACGGTGCGGCGCGGGCGGATGCTGTGCCGCATCCCCGGGCCGCCAAACTGCGCCGACACATCGCTATTGTCCGCGCCAAGGGCGTCGGATGCGTAGAGATCTTTCATCGTCTTCCCTTTCGATTTTCTGAACATGAGGCGCTAATTTTCTCGTTGTTGCCGGGCGCGGCAAGCATCGCTCAGCACCCGGTCCGGCGCAAGACGACGCCGACGGTTTTGAACAGAATGGTCAGGTCCATCGGCAGCGACAGATTGCGGCGATAGGCGGCGTCGACCTCATTGCGGTAGGTAAAGCGGCTGTTGTTGCGCGCCGAGACCTGCCACAACCCGGTGATACCGGGGCGCAGGGCGAAATAGGCTTTCGCTTCGCCGTACATCTCAAGCTGGTCGGGCATCATCGGACGCGGGCCGATCAGGCTCATGTCGCCTTTAAGCACGTTCCAAAGCTGCGGCAGCTCATCCAACGAGGTTGCCCGCAGGAAGGCGCCAACCCGTGTGATGCGCGGATCGTCCTTCAGTTTTTGCATCTCGTCCCATTCGGCCCGCATCGCCGGGTTCGCGGCAAGGTAGCTTTCCAACACGGCATCGGCATCGCGGACCATGGTGCGCAGTTTCAGGATAGAGAAGCGTTTGCCCCCCCGCCCAAGACGCTGCTGGGTATAGAAGGGCTGCCCGCTTTCAATCCAAAGCGCCAGCGCGCAAAGGGCGATGATCGGCAGCGCGATGGGCAGGGAGGCGAGGATCAGCAGCCGGTCGATAATCGGTTTCGCATAGCGCCCATAAAGGCCGGTAGGACGCAGACGAAAGGCCGCCACAGCGCGCGGCGCGGGCAGCGCGGCGGCACCCGCAGCAGCAGGCTGCGTGCGGCCCAGCATCGGGCCGGCGAGGGCTTCCATCGAGCCATAGGCATGGCTGTGGGCGTCAAAGTACTTCATTCCAAACCCCCCAGGGTTCATTCGCATTCAATCGGACCTGTCCGGCCCACGGCGCCTTCGCCCCGCTTTGTCTCAACGGCCTAGGCGGCCTATACGTTCAGGTAGGATATGTATCATTTGTTACCACCTTTTCGCCTTATTCGATCCATTTTCTCAGAAACAGACTGTTTCGCAGAAGAGGGGGTTGGCAGAAATTAGCGAGGGAACTGTAGGGGTTAGGCAGGGGGTGCTCGGATATGGACCGTGCTGGCATGCCGCGAAGAGAGGGGTGCGGATGGGCGGGAGGGGGTGTCTCAAGCCTTTGATATTGTAGGAGAATATCTTTTATTGTAGGGCTGTGCCGCGCTGCGCTTCGTGTACCGGCTGCTTGCATCTCCTACACTGAGGCACTTGTGGAGGGATGAGATATCGGCACGCCTGCGGTCACCTGCCGCAGAACCCTCACAAAAATGTTAGGGCGATAAATGGGCGACAGTTGGGCGCAGGAAGTGGATGTCTGGGCGCGAACTCATCCAAATTGGCAGCAAAAGTTTCGGAGGATTCTTCGGTTGCTTGGCTTGGGTTGGTGCGGACCAAGGCAAATACTGAAGACCCAAGAACTACTGGGTTCAAACGAGAGACAGGGACACCTTGGGTAAAGATGAGTTTGCCCCGCCACGCAGCTGAACGGCAGCCTCTTATTCCCACCGACGATAGGTCGGTGGCCGCGCCACACAGCCCAACGGAAGTCTATTCTCTGCTTCAGCTATCGCCGTTCACGACGCGTTTTCCGTCGGAACGCAGCAGGTCCTCGTCCGAAGGCGTCGGCCGGTCGAAGTCGTCGAAGATGACTGTATAGCCGTCCCGCCCATTCACCCGAGCGCGTCGAAATTTTTGTGCCGCGCCGGTATGTCGGGGCTTCGCCATAGGCTGGCCGATCAGATGGATACTGTGCTGGTCGATGTCCCTTTAGCCTCCGCGACCTTTGCCGCTGCGTTGACCAGTCAATGAGAGCACCCGAACCGGTGACCTGCGCTGTCCGCGTCAGTTTTTGGCATAGGGGCGCGCGTGGGCATTTAACGGCGTCGCCTACGGGCAAAGCAGTGTCACCGTTCTCGCCCGGCGCGAGTCAGAGAGGTTTTCGGCCCAAAACCTTAAGTGTTACCGCCCGACCAAAACGCATCACCGGATAGACCGCCTTCGCAACGCGGTCGGAACTTAACACCCCTCGCCGCCGTGACAGACGCGAGAGGAGGGCGACAGCCTTCGCGCCATGGAAAACCTCACCGTCAAGATCGACGATCATCCCATCGTTGAGATCCAGACCATAACTATTGGCCCTGGTTCGATCGGTGCGCGCATTGATCAGTTCAACGGCATGGCCTTCCCGAAGTCGAAGCAGCACGACATAGTTTGCGCAAAAAGGACATTCACCATCGTAGACGATCCGCAGCGGCGTCATGGCTCTTGCATCCTCTTGGTGAACTTTTGGACGGATTGCGGGTCCAACAACGCAAGGTATAGCAGCATCATCGTCGCAGAATAGGTGCTGACGGGGAGCAACAGGTAGAACGTGGAATGCATGCTTAACCCGATGAAAATGGCCGTTGCGCGATGGCGACGGGTAAGGATCGCATAGGCGAGAAAATATTCGACGACCAAGACGGCGCAGGACATCAACGCAAGGAGCATGGGAGAAGCGAGAAGTATCTCAAGCGTGCGACCCGAATAGCTCCAAACGAAAATCTGTTCGAGCCTTTGTCCTGAAATGAAGGCTTGGTCTGACTTGTCCACCGCAGTCCAGAAATAGAGTGCCGACATTTGCAGGGCGATCAGGCGCTGCCCCCACAAGATGCCGTGTTCAGGTAGAACCCGATTTCCGCTCTGGATGGCCGTCCATCGGTCAAAGGAATAAGACCGGCCGCAATCCGTAAACATGAGGAAAATACAAGAGATGCCAAGAAGATAGACATGGTGATGATTCCAACCCGCGGTTCCGAGGCCCGCTTGTCTCGTCCCGTATAGAAGAAAGATTGTCAGCCCAAGCAGACCGATTGACAGTCTGGCGCGGACGCCCAGCAGGGCTGCGATTGCAAAGATAAAGAAGACCAATCCCAGCAGCAGTTCGCTGAATGTCTCCGCCGCGAAGGGTGCGACTTCGGCACCGAAGCGGACAATTGCCATGGTTGCCAGCCCAATT
>Ga0114899_1001567_pt1 | contig 13289 bp, 11 predicted proteins | sample MalvireepMed_215_FD_83497 | JGI IMG/M metagenome (GOLD analysis project Ga0114899, IMG submission 83497) | Marine viral communities from the Global Malaspina Expedition - Malaspina viral metaG DeepMed_215 | ecosystem: Environmental > Aquatic > Marine > Oceanic | place: Mediterranean Sea... | reverse complement strand
TGACGGCGATTCAGCTGCCGACGATGCACCAATTGTAAGATTTGTGAACAAATTACTATTAGATGCAATTAAAAAAGGCGCTTCAGATCTTCATTTTGAACCTTACGAAAAAAAATACCGTGTAAGGTTTAGAATCGATGGTATTTTAACCGAGGTAGCTACACCACCGGTTAACTTAACAACAAAAATTGCTGCTCGACTAAAAGTTATGTCAAAGTTGGACATATCAGAAAAGCGGATCCCACAAGATGGGCGGATGAAGCTTAAACTGTCTAAAACCAAGTCCATTGACTTTCGTGTCAGTACCTTGCCGACATTGTTTGGCGAAAAAATCGTTATGCGTATTCTCGATTCCGCCGCTGCCCAGCTAGGAATCGATGTCTTAGGTTATGAAAATAATCAAAAGGAACTATTTTTGGACGCAATACATAAACCCCAAGGAATGGTTTTAGTTACTGGTCCAACAGGTAGCGGTAAAACGGTATCTCTTTACACGGCAGTCAATATTATTAATACCGTTGAGAGAAATATTTCTACTGCAGAAGATCCGGTTGAAATTAATTTAGAAGGCGTTAACCAAGTCAATGTAAACCCGAAACAAGGCCTCACCTTTTCTTCAGCATTAAAATCCTTTCTTCGTCAAGATCCAGATATTGTGTTGGTTGGTGAAATACGTGATTTGGAAACGGCTGAAATTGCTATTAAAGCGGCTCAAACAGGTCACTTAGTTTTATCAACCTTACATACAAATAGCGCCCCGGAAACTATCACTCGTATGGTTAATATGGGTGTAGCCCCTTTTAATATTGCGACTAGTGTTAATCTTGTTATTGCCCAACGACTTGCTCGAAGGTTGTGTGAGAAATGTAAAAAAGAAGCTTCTCTTCCAGAAGAAGTATTATTAGACGCAGGATTTCAGCAAGGTGAAATAGGTTCTTTTAAAATATTTGAACCAGTCGGTTGTGATAACTGCTCAAGAGGGTATAAAGGTCGGGTTGGTGTTTATCAAGTGATGAAGTTTTCCGAAGAAATGGGACGGATATTAATGGAAGGCGGCAACGCAATTAATATCGGCGACCAAGCAAAAAAAGAAGGTGTTAATGATCTTCATCGCTCTGCATTAATGAAAGTTATGCAAGGAGTTACTTCACTTGAAGAAGTCAACCGTGTAACTCAGCATTAAAGCAGGCAAGCATTAATGCCCGGTTAAAAACAATTAGGAATAGGAAAAATCATGGCTGTTGATACAATAAAAAAAGAGCGGAAAACAACGACAAAAAAGGCCAAAGTCATTAAGCAGGCTACCTTTTCTTGGGAAGGTGCTGATAAAAAAGGCAAAAAAGTTGTCGGAGAAATGCTTGGGGAAAACCCTGCAAAAATAAAGGCTCACCTTAGAAAGCAAGGTATTAGCCCTATAAAAGTCAATAAGAAAGCCGCACCATTATTTGGCGGCGGAAAAGGAAAACCGATAGATGCTAAAGATATAGCGCTGTTTTCTCGCCAAATAGCCGTAATGATGAAAGCGGGTGTTCCATTAGTTCAATCTTTTGAAATTATTGGTCGCGGTAATGAAAAACCCTTAGTTCAAGACCTACTACTCGGCATTAAAGCAGATGTTGAGTCAGGTAATACCATGGCAGACTCATTAAGAAAGAACCCTAAATATTTTGATGATCTCTTTTGTGATTTAGTTGACGCAGGGGAACAATCTGGCTCTCTTGAAACCATGCTAGACCGAATAGCCACTTACAAAGAAAAAACAGAAGCATTAAAATCAAAAATTAAAAAAGCTTTAAACTATCCCATAGCCGTTGTTTTAATCGCAGTGATTGTTACTGCTATATTGTTAGTCAAAGTGGTTCCTCAGTTTGAGTCTATATTTGCAGGATTTGATGCAGAACTGCCCGCATTTACTCAATTTGTGATCAAAATATCGGAATTTATGCAAGAGTCATGGTGGATATTCTTAGGTGTCAGTGTCGGTGCTGGTGTTGCTTATAAAAAATTGCTACAAAGTTCAAAGACAGCTCGAGACAGACAAGATAAAGCTTTACTCAAATTCCCTGTAATAGGCCCTTTGTTGCACAAAGCAGCAGTAGCTAAATTTGCCCGAACATTATCTACTACTTTTGCTGCAGGTGTTCCCTTAGTTGAAGCTTTAGAGTCAGCCGCAGGAGCCTCTGGTAATGCTCTTTATCGAGATGCTATATATAAAATCAGAGATGACGTAACAACCGGTATGCAAATGAACATGGCAATGGCTGACACTAAAATTTTTCCTAATATGGTAATTCAAATGGTCGCAATCGGCGAAGAGTCTGGTTCAATTGACGCTATGCTTTCAAAAATTGCTGATATTTATGAACAGGAAGTAGACGATGCAGTGGATGGTTTAAGTGCTCTTTTAGAGCCATTAATCATGGCTGTTTTAGGTGTTCTTGTTGGTGGGCTTATCATAGCTATGTACCTACCAATATTCCAATTAGGGCAAGTTGTCGGTTAAACCGAGTAGACTTACTCAAAACCATAATTTTCAATATGCCTGTCAATTAACTGACAGGCAATTATAAAAATAATAGAAAATATGAATAATATTACTTTCGCTCTAGCAAACTTCCCTTTCATACTAATAACCACATCGTTAATTTTTGGTTTATTAGTCGGCAGCTTCCTCAATGTCGTTATATTCCGTTATCCCATTATGCTTTTTAGAGAATGGGAAGATATGGCAAAAGATATATTACAAGAAAGAGGATTTAAACTAACTGCACCAAAAGAAGCATCTGACAAACAACCGAAAAAATTTAACCTTGTGGTTCCCCGTTCAGCTTGCCCTAATTGCGCGCACAAAATCACTTCACTCGAAAATATTCCAATACTGAGTTATTTGTTTTTAAAAGGTCAATGCAGAAGTTGTAAAACATCAATATCAATACGCTATCCTTTTGTTGAATTACTAACCGGAGTTACTTTTGCTTTATGCGCCTATCATTTTGGTTACGGTTGGCCCTTAGTTTTCTCCTTAATAATCACCGCTTATTTTATAGCGATGAGCTTTATCGATATTGATCACCAAATATTACCAGACACTATGACTTTGCCGTTAGTATGGCTCGGCTTATTACTCGCGATTCAAGTGACTTATATACCTTTACTCGATGCCATTATAGGCGCAGCAGTCGGTTATTTAATCTTGTGGAGCATTTACTGGTTATTTAAATTGCTAACAGGTAAAGAGGGTATGGGTTATGGTGATTTCAAGCTACTTGCCGTTATCGGCGCTTTAGTTGGCTGGCAAAAAATAGGTATCGTGGTAATACTCTCTGCCGGAGTTGGCGCACTCATTGGTGGTGGGCTGCTTCTATTACAAAATAAAGACTCTCAAACCAAAATTCCATTCGGTCCTTATTTAGCAGTTGCAGGATGGATCACATTTTTGTGGGGCGACGAGTTACTTGACCAATACTTAGTTTTCTCAGGATTAAAATAGCACTGAAACGACTCAAAGTATTATGAAATTATTACGAATAGGATTAACAGGCGGTATTGCGAGTGGAAAGTCTCAAGTTGCTCAATTATTTTCAGAGCATTCTATTGAGATTATCGACGCAGATAAAATTGCGCGCAACCTATTTAAACCTGGCGAACCTATATTAAAATCACTTAAGCAAAAATTCGGCTCAACTATTTTTAATAGTGACTCTAGCATTAATCGCAAAGCGCTCGGTAAAATAGTGTTTAATTCAAGGGATGATTTGATTTGGTTAAATCAATTAACTCACCCTCTCGTATCAAAAGAAATTACTCGGCAACTTGATTTAGTTAAGTCGAAATATGTCATCTTGGATATTCCTCTATTAATAGACAAGCAAGGTAATATTCCCATTCACTTATCAAACTTCATCGACAGAGTGCTGGTGATTGATGTCCCATTAGAAACACAAATACGAAGGTTATGTCAGCGAGATAAAATCTCAACCGAAGAGGCATTATCTATCATCAGTAACCAATCTACATTAGCGCAAAAACTAGCACTTGCCGACGATATCATTGATAATCATGGTCATATCGACTCATTATTTACTCAAGTAGAACAACTGCATCAGCAATATTCATTTTTACAGAGCAAGGAAAGTAAATGACTATTCAATCTGACACGGAAAAGCCACAAAAATTGTTATTCGAATACCCTTTAAAAGAACAAGTCCGAAGTTTTTTAAGGTTGGAATCATTATTTAGTCAATTTGAAAGAAACCGTGTCGCTGTTCATGCCGACAACCATTTTCATGCGCTAAAATTATTTTTTGAAATTCTTGAAATTCTTGAGCGAGGTGATACCCGCTCTGAATTAATAAAAGAGTTAGCTCGCTTGGCTGAATCATTTATATTATTAAAAAAAAACCCAGGTGTCGATCTCACTAAACTTGATAACTTCCTAAGTCAAATTAATCAATTACATCAGTGGGTGGTTAATTACCCAGGAAAGTTTGGCGATAAATTACGCAAAGACCACTTCATCGATAGCGTAAAGCATAGAGCAAGTATCCCTGGTGGCACCAGTTCATTTGACAGCCCAGATCTCTATTTATTTTTAAACTTACCTTATCAACAAAGACAACAAAAATTAACGGGTTGGTTAGAAGATATTCAAGGCGTGAAAACCAGTATCGAAGTAATACTTAGAATAATCAGAGACTCAGGTCAATGGCAACAACAGACCGCACCTCTGGGTAGTTTTATGCTTGAAACTGGAGAGCAACCACTGCAACTATTGCGTATTCTTCTCCCTAAAAGGGACACGCTTTTTCCTGAGTTTAGTTGTGGCAAACACCGTAGCAATATTCATTTTATGTGTTTTGATCTGCAACATAAAAAAATCCTTCAACAAAAAAGCATTCATTTTGAGCTGGCCTGTTGCCATTAAAACCAGCTCAATGACACCAATTCAATCTAGTTCATTTTAAGTTTTCTATAGTAAAGAACCAACAATCCTGATAGTAAAGCGCCTCCTCCTAAACTGCCTCCACCAGAAATATGCACATCAACTGAAACATCACTATTATCATACTCTTCAGACTCTATCGGCAATTGATTGAGTGAAGAAAAATCTTGACCTGCATAAGCGATTACTTCATCGGTTAGCACATCGATAAGACGGATCTCAAAATCATAATAAGACGCAACATATCCAGAAGCAAAATCAATATCGATAATTTCAGTGTGACTTCCCAAAATAAAATCATCAGTTGATACAATAACTCGATCCAGTGTCACAGTATCAATAATATCAACTTCGGCATAAACGGTTCGGCCTGCATCATAAGTATTGATGTCGAACTCTAAAATAGCTTGAGTGTAATAACCGTCATGATCTGAGTCATTGAATAATTCCGAAACGACATAAGTTATTAGGGTATTATCACTGTCTAATTCATGCTCCATATCCTCTAGCGGAAGTGCAAACAAGTCACTATCTAGATCAGAATCGATAGTAGCCACTATATCTGAATAACCTACTTGGTAGAGATCAATTAGTACATCGTAACTTCCTGTTGGATATTCAGTATTCAAAGTGAAATCCAAACTATAATAATCACTAGAATCATCGCCATAAATCGTAAAGTCATCGGTTGCATATAAATAGACCCAATTACCACCTTCAAGACTTAACCAGATTTCGGCGTAAACATCAGCGAAGCTCTCACTTGTATCAGCGTCAAAACTTAAACTAAACTCACTGAAATAACCATCACCGTCAAAATCTGAATTGAATGATACCCACGAATCAAATAAGTCAAAGTGATCTGAATGACTCGACACTGAAAGAGTTTTACTGCGAGTTTTTTGTCGCTTAGTTTTCTGAATAGTTTTAATCGGTGGGCGCTCGGTTGTCTTAGCCTGTCGACGAGAAATAGTTATATCACCAACCAGGGTTTTACTGGCTTGGCGCTTAACTTCTACCCTATCAACAGTTTTATTAACCGTCACAGCTATTGGTTGGGCAATAGATTCTTTTCTCGATGAGTCATTTTTTAACGGCTTTATTTCTGATTCTGCCATTAATGAATAACTGAGCAAACCAACTGCGAATATTAGTGAATAGCTAGACGATTTAAAGTTCATTGTGTTCTCCAACACTGATTAAGAGTGTCCATTAAAACCTATTTACTATGAATCTTTGCTGAATCAAAGACTTTAGATATATTTTTGAACTGTTCATCGCGACGACCGAAACTTAGCCTCAAACTATGCTAATATCCGACTCGATAAAAAGAATTTGATTTCATACAGCAAACTCAAATCGAACAAAATAATTAGCTATCTTTGGAGGGAACATGAAAGTAAAACTACTCACCAGCGCCTTATTAGGCTTGGTTCTAACCGCATGTGGTCAAGATAATAGTGCGGAAATGAAACCAACGGATGAAGCTCAAGCACAAACTAAAAAAGAAAGCACCGTGCAAAAAACAGTTAAAAAAGAGCCTAACAATGCCCGTTTTGGCATATACAAAGAAGTTGAGTTAAACGCCGATTTAACTCACCTTTCTAATAATCAAAAGAAGATGATCAGCTTATTAATTGATGCTTCAAAAATCATGGATGACCTTTTCTGGAAACAGGCTTATGGTGATAAACAAGCGCTTTTAGCGGGAATTTCTGATCCTGACGCCCGCAATTTTGCCGATATTAACTATGGTCCTTGGGACAGGCTCAACGGAGATAAATCATTTTTAAAAGAATTTGACGATAAACCATTAGGCTCAACTTTTTACCCAAAAGATATGTCTAAAGAAGAACTAGCCGCAGCTAAACTGGACCAAGAAAAAGGACTTTACTCTTTTATCAAACGAAATGCCGATGGTGGTCTCTATAGTGTTCCTTATCATGTCGAGTTTAAAGCTGAGCTGACTAAAACAGCTGAACTCCTCAGAGCAGCAGCAAAATTGGCTGATGATCAGAGCTTCCAAAACTACCTTGAACTCAGAGCCGACGCCTTACTTACCGATGATTTCCAAAAAAGTGATTTCGCCTGGATGGATATGAAGTCAAATCCAATCGAATTAGTGATTGGTCCTATTGAAACTTATGAAGATTTATTAGTCGGCTATCGTGCCTCTTATGAATCTTATGTTTTAATCAAAGATCTTGAATGGAGTAAAAAACTGGCTAAATACGCTGCTTTTTTACCTGAACTTCAAAAAGGCTTACCGGTTGAAGACAAATATAAACAAGAAAAACCAGGGACAGATTCTGATCTAAATGCATATGACGTGATTTATTACGCAGGACATAGCAATGCAGGCTCAAAGACCATCGCGATCAACTTACCAAATGATGAAGAAGTTCAATTGGCCAAGGGCACTCGTAGACTACAACTAAAGAATGCGATGAAAGCAAAATTTGACCACATTTTATTGCCTATATCTAATGAACTAATCGCAGAAGACCAGCGTCAATTTATTACATTTGACGCCTTTTTTGCCAACACCATGTTCCATGAAGTGGCCCATGGACTTGGGATTAAAAATACTCTAACTAAAACTGGTACCGTACGTAGTAGCTTAAAAGAAACGGCCTCAGCACTTGAAGAAGGTAAAGCCGATATATTAGGCCTCTACATGGTTTCTAAATTGATGGAATCAGGTGATATTAGTGAAGGTAAATTGATGGATAACTATGTAACATTTTTAGCCGGTATTTTTAGAAGTGTTCGATTTGGTGCGTCTAGTGCTCATGGAAAAGCTAACATGGTTCGCTTCAACTTTTTTAAACAATTGGGCGCTTTTAGCCGAAACGAAAAAACAGGCTTATACAGAGTGAATTTTGATGCTATGACCATAGCGATGAATGAGTTGTCCAAACTTATTTTAACCCTTCAGGGAGATGGTGATTATCAAGGCACTGTGACGCTATTAGTAGAGAAAGGCGTGATCAGCGAGCAGCTTGCTAAAGATTTAAGTCGACTCGAAGATGCAAAAATTCCAGTCGACATTGTATTTAAACAAGGAAAAGAAGTTCTAGGTTTATAACAAAACAGCCTGAATTTCTGTCACACATCCAAAGCTATTAATTTCGGCTTTGGATGTATTATTTATCTTTTACTTCCTTGTACTCTCACCTTCATTTCAGTCTCAAAAATTTCCTGATAAGCTGGCAACAAATAGTCACAAGAATAATGATTTAAATCATGTTGCTTATTGTGCTTTCTCGTTATCACCTCAACAAGTTTTTTAAACAAACTTTCCGACTCTAAAGTTTGGCTCGTATTTTCAATTGAATATAAATACTCTGCATCAACGTATTCAGGATAAGCGACTCTTTTAGGCGCAATAGGAACACAGCCTCTGCTCATAGCTTCAAGTAAACTTAATCCCTGAAAATCATGCAGTGCGCTAGAAACTGCGATATCTGAACGATTTAGTATATTTTGATAATCTTTCTTTGACTGAAAGCCGAAGGATAATATCTCATCAGAAAAATCTTTTTCAGCGACTGAAAAACAATCAGGGACTTGTCTGAATGACTGCCCTAGCACATGGAGTTTAAATAATTGCCCCGACTTTTTAAGTAACCTTAAGGCATCAAAAAATACCTGTGGTTGCTTGTCGTACTCCCAACGGTGATTCCAAACAATATGCGGAATTCCACTTGAATCTTGTTCAAACAGGTTATTGTTCATACCTTTAATTTCAAAAGGAAAAGTGATTGGCACAGCAATCACTTCAGAATTAACCTCGATATTATCTAATACTGAACTAGGAATATCATCAGGCAGACGTTTAAATAATTGACGAGCGCCAGATAAAAATGTGGTTCTATTATATTCAGAATTAAATAAAATTTTAGTCGCACATAAAGCACTATAAATACTGGTTAGCTGTGCGCTAATCGCATTCGCTTGTGCATTCGAATTTTTAGCAGAAGATATAGGGTAAGCAAACTGATTTTCATGAAAATAGACTATACAAGGAACATTTGCAAGCTCAGGAACAAAACCTTTCAGGCTGGCTAGATCCACCATAGATGTGGCCAATATTAAGTCATACTTTTGAGATAATTCTTCACGATACTGAGTGGCAAAATTTAGACTACTGCCTCTCACCCGCCATGAAAAATTCCTGTCGGGTAACGCTAATTGTGTCCATTCAAACTGAGACATTTTTTGACACAACAAATTACGCCAATACTTATGACTGGCGGCATCATAACCGGAAAGCAGCAGGATTTTTTTTGCGGGCAATTTAAAGCTCTAATAGATAGTTTAGGTATTTTGATATTATTATTTTATTTCGCTTATCAATCAACAATATTGCTAGCTAACATATTGATTAACTCGTCAACCTCAACAAGCGCACTCATATACTCGACAACCATTCCACCAAACCATGGGCGACTAGAAGACTTTTCTGACCAGCGAATGTCATTCAAAGTTAAGTTCTTTGCATCACCAACAGAGTGGCAAGCGAGCGCCCAATTTGAGTCATCTAACAAAATGAGATATTCATAATTACCTTTATTGCCACAGGTATTCTCAGTTGAAGCGGATGACTGCTCAGGCATCAAATATTTTTGAGTATCAATCACCATCAAATTACCGCGTTCATTAGGAACAAGTCCCATAAACCAATCGGGCGTGCCGACTAATGGCGTGATATCTTGCTCAACGCTCATATGCACTATTCCACCCAACTTTAATAAAGGTACGGCCAAAGGCAGTTTACCAACGTTAAATATTAAAGTTTGAAATACATCCGGTAAAATATCTTTAGTTTTTGTCGATTCTCGTAAAACAAAGGTGGCCTGAGCCGACTCTTGGCTAATTTCATTTTCATCATCAACCACTACTTCATTTTCTTGAGATAAATCATCTTGAAATTCTTCTGCTATTTCACTGGAAGGTTTGGTAGCTAATGAAATTCTGGCAAGCAATCTTTCAACGTTAGCCAGCCTTTCATCAGGCTCTTTTAAAGGTAAAGACTGTTCAGCAATTGACGATTTTTTTTCTTGTGTTTTTTTAACTGGCTCCGCAGCTTGCCTAGACTTAATAGTACTTTTATTAATATCTTCAGTCTCAAGCGCAAGGATTTGTTGTTCTTTTTCCTGTGTTAAGATCGCATCCCACTTTTTTAATTCGTCAGCTTCAGACTCAGCAACAAAAACAGGTCTTAGTTCCGTTGATAGAGTTTCTTGTCCTGAACTTTCAACCGGTATTTCCGGATTGATATTATTTTTATTCTGCTTTGCTTCATTATTTTTTAAAGCTGTACTTTGACTATTGAGTGAATCATCGCGCTGCTCGTTTTTTGCGACTTCTACTTTCAAGTCTTCTTTATAAGTAAAAACATTTTCTTGTGAATTCAATTGCTGATTGGCTGGCTTAAGATCGATTTCTGCAATTAACTCTGACAAAGTTTCTGCGTTTTTATTTGTAGACTTTGTGTTTTCAGCGACAGTATTGTTAGCTGTTTCAGCTTCAGAACTTAAATTTACAGACTTTGTTATCGTTGCTTTTTTTGCATGAATAGGCGTCACATTGGATACGTCGTTCAATAAAAAATCAAAATAATCCTCTAGAGCTGACTTTTCTTCATTGACTGGTGGTTTATTTAATTTCATGGCTTTTCTGATTTACTATTTCTTCAATTAATAACTGTTATCTAATATTTAATAATTTAAGCGACCAAGTTAGCGGTCGTCATCGTTAACATGGTATCGGCCAATTTATAATAAGCCGTCACACCGTGAGTCTGAGGGTAAGCATGGCTCGGTGTTTTATGGTTTCTAGAAGCATCCCTAAATTTTGTATCTACCGGGATCACTTTTTCCCACAAATGCCCGCCAAACTCATCGCGCATATTTCTTAAAGCTTGGATAGAGGCTTTAGTACGACGATCAAACATGGTGGGCACTATCGTGTAACCAATAGTATGATGTTGCGCTTTAATGACCATGTTTAACGTATTCATCATACGCTCCAACCCTTTAATTGCCAAAAATTCCGTTTGTACTGGAATAATCAGTTGCTGACATGCGGCCAGCGCATTGATCATCAACAGCCCCAAAACAGGCGGACAGTCTATCAGCACATAATCGTACTCAGTTGCAAGTAAACTGAGCATTTTAGTTACAACTAGCCCCATCCCTTCTTTGCTACTAAATCGTTTATCCAGAGTCGCCAAACTCAGCGAGGCCGGCATTAGACTAATATTATCTTCAGATAACTTAATGACCGAATGAAGTGCTTGTTGCTGATTAGTTGGCGTATGAGAAAACCAATTAAACAAAGTTGCTGACAAATTTTCACTATCAAAACCAAAATATGAAGTTAAAGAGGCGTGGGGATCACAGTCGACCATTAAAACTCTGTGTCCACGTTGTGCCAAAATTCCAGCCAAAGCAGCCACAGTAGTGGTTTTTCCTACACCACCTTTTTGATTTGCCACGGTCCAAATATTCACCTTGAATAAAACCTACAATATTGATTATTCATTATTATTTTCAGCCTCATTTTGCGGCAGAGTTTTGCCTCTGATCACAATTTCACCATTTGGTAAACGCACAATTTCAAATTGTGGTTCGGTTTCTTTTTCCTGTGCCGGCAGGTTAGCATTTTGCTCTATAGCTGTCTCGCTTTCAATCTGTCCGTCTTTAGTGTCATTCTCCACTTCAGGCGCACCAGCGACACTCTTTTTCCGGGAAATTGAAATAACAACTCTTCGGTTTTTGGCTCTGTTTTCTGCACTATCATTAGGCGCTATTGGTTTAAACTCTCCATGACCTTCTATAGCCATTCTCGGCGCATATACCGATAAATTTTGCAATTTACGTACCACAGCCACGGCTCTTGCACTAGAAAGTTCCCAGTTTGACGGAAATCTTTCGGTATCGATTGCAATATTGTCTGTGTGACCATGAACGATCAATAACTGGTTATTCGCATTTAATTGCTTAGAAACTTCTTCAAGCAAAGGGTCTGCTCCTTCATTGAGTGCATCGCTACCTGAAGGAAAAAGTAAACCACTTCTTAAAGTAATATTGATCCAGTTAACATCCGATTTTATCTCGGCTAAGTCTTGGTCAATCAAATCACCCAATGACTCTTTTAAGCCATTTTCTAATTGCTTAAACTCTTCAGAGGATGCAAAATTTTCAGAATCAATTTTACCAGATTCAATATCTTCACTTTCACTTGAGGGTCTTGGCGGAGTATTTTCGTCAGCTAAATCTGACACAGACTTAGCGTCAAAATTGCCGATCTGAATAGGATCATTACTGGTCGGTTGGTTATCAAATGCTTTTTCTAGAGAAGTCGAGAGTATCTTGTATTTATTTTCGTTTACTTGTGAAATCGAATACATCACCACAAAAAAAGCAAACAAAAGCGTGATGAAATCAGCATATGATATCAGCCAACGGTCGGCTCCTTGGTTGTCTTCAAATAAATGTTTGGTCTCGCGTCGCATTTTTTTTCACAGCTCTTCATCTAGATTGTATTAAGGTCAATGCACTATATAACCATTGAGCTTACCCTCAATGACTCTTGGGTTTTCACCGTCAGCAATACAAGCGATCCCTTCAACAATCATCTCCCTATATTGAGATTGCAACGCAACGATAGCTCTTAACTTGTGATAAATAGGTAAAAAAAACAAATTGGCAAAACCAACACCATAAATAGTAGCGACAAAAGCTGTCGCAATACCGCTGCCTAACAACTCAGGATTACTCAAGTTGCCCATCACATGAATTAATCCTAAAACCGCGCCGACAATTCCTAAAGTTGGCGAGTAACCGCCCATAGATTCATAAACTTTTGCCGCTTTTAATAATTCTTTATCTGTCACATCTAGCTCAACGTACATGGCTTTACGGATAACTTCAGGCGCGTTACCATCAACTAACATAGATAACCCCTTTAAAATAAATGGGTCAATAGATTCATCTATATTTCTTTCTAACCCTAATAGACCTTCTCTTCTTGCGAGATTACTCCATGCGGTAATTCTTACCACACCTTCTTCGACAGGGTTAACTGGCGCTTTAAAGACCCAGGGAAAAATCTTAATCGCTTTAACAAAAGTTGCTACATGGGATTGCACCATCACAGCGCCCATGCTCCCCCCAACCACAATAATAAAAGCAGCACCATTAATCAGTCCATCGATACTTCCGCCTTCGACCAACTGTCCGCCTAAAATAGCACCCAACGCAATAAGCAAACCTAAAATAGTTAACTTATCCATAGCTAAAATTTTTCATATTTTCACCTGAGCAACGCATTTGAAAAC
>Ga0114899_1001566_pt1 | contig 13291 bp, 14 predicted proteins | sample MalvireepMed_215_FD_83497 | JGI IMG/M metagenome (GOLD analysis project Ga0114899, IMG submission 83497) | Marine viral communities from the Global Malaspina Expedition - Malaspina viral metaG DeepMed_215 | ecosystem: Environmental > Aquatic > Marine > Oceanic | place: Mediterranean Sea... | reverse complement strand
TCGGTGCTCGGTGCTCGGTGCTCGGTGCTCGGTGCTCGGTAGGATCCTCGCCCCCGGTTTCCGGCCCGAAAACCGCAGAAATCCGCCAAAAATCGGCGATCCCGGCCCCCCGTGGGTCCAGCGGTGGCTTCGGCCTTGTTTCGCGTAAATAATCCCAGTAAAAACCATATGAGTTAACGGGCATCGAATTGGAGCGATTTATGGCAAAGTCTAAGAAACCGGCTAGAAACGTCACCACCCGAGGACCAAATCGTAAGTTGACGCGGCGTCAAGAGAAGTTTGTAAAAGAGATTGTTAGCAATGATGGTCTCATTACGATGCGGGAAGCCGCTATCCGCGCGGGCTACCCGGCTGGTTCGGCCCATGCGCGTGCTCACGAGTTGACCAACTACAATATTTGTCCGCACGTTGTTAATGAGATCGCCCGCTACCGCGATGAGTTAGACGAGATGTACGCCGTTGGCTACAAAAAACACGTGCGCGACTTGCAGAAGATACGTGACGTGGCGCTGGAGAATGGTGCGTATAGCGCGGCGGTTCAGGCCGAGTACCGCCGAGGACAGGCCCAAGGCGATATTTATGTTAGCAAGTCAGAGATCAGAACCGGATCTATCGATCAAATGACTAGAGAAGACGTGGAGAAGGAACTTGACCGAATTAGACAAGCTTTTGAGCCAATTATCGACATCACCCCCGAAGAAATCATCGAACCAGATGCCGAGGAAGGCGCTAAAAAACCGGGAAAGCGGCCTGTGGCGTCTGATATCGGACGGTCTGAAAAAGTCGGGGCGGAAAATTGAAACAACCCGCTTGGAAAGTTGGGCAATACCCGGAGTCCCTGATGTTCTCCTATGCAATGAGCGTGGCGTCTTCAGCTTCATCGAGCTTAAAGTCGCAAAGTCGAGCACTGGCAAGCTCAATCTATCCGCGCATCAGTGTGCTTGGCTGTCTCGGCATTCCGGCGGCCCTGCTTTTGTTGTCGTTCGCGACCGCAGCCTGGATATTAGTGTTTTTCCTGCTGCCTCCGCTGTTGATCTGCGTATGGATGGCCTTGCAGCCGTGGAGGCTATGGCTGTTTTTGAAGAGCCGTATGATTGGGAATCGTTTTTCCGGTTGACCAGCCCTTTGTAGGGTGGTATGGGTTAATTCCCATATAGATATTTCACGTGAAACAATTCCCGCAAGGATCCCATGATAAGAACTGAAACTCCGGAGGTTGAAGAGAGAAGGCTAAAGCTTGAGTTGCGCCTAGCTCAGATGTCAGAGGTAGAGGGGTGTAAAGAGGACTTTCTAAAGTACGTTAGAAAAACATGGCCAGAATTTATTGCCGGGGCACATCATCGAATGATCGCCAAGAAATTCGAAGATATCGCAAAAGGTAAGAACAAGAGGCTCATTATCAACATGCCGCCTCGCCACACTAAATCAGAATTTGCGAGCTATCTCTTCCCGTCCTGGATCATTGGCCGTGAGCCGAAAACAAAAATAATCCAAACCACCCACACTGCGGAGCTAGCTGTAAACTTTGGCCGTAAAGTTCGAAATCTCATTGCAACATCCGAGTACCAAAATATTTTCGATTCTGTAAACCTACAGGCAGACAGCAAGGCTGCGGGCCGGTGGTCCACGAACCATGGAGGTGAGTACTTTGCAGCGGGTGTCGGTGGTGCGATAACCGGTCGCGGCGCGGACCTTCTGATAATTGACGATCCGCACTCGGAACAGGATGCCCTGTCCGACACAGCTATGGAACATGCCTACGAGTGGTACACGTCGGGTCCCCGGCAGAGACTCCAGCCGGGTGGTGCAATCGTTATTGTAATGACCCGTTGGTCTTTGAAGGACCTCACCTCTAAAGTGCTCAAGGCCCAGAGTTACGATGAACACGCGGACCAGTGGGAGGTTGTAGAGTTCCCCGCTCTTATGCCCAGCGGCAACCCCTGCTGGCCGGAGTTCTGGAAAAAGGAGGAATTGGAGGGTGTCCGCGCCTCACTGTCCGTTTCCAAATGGAACGCGCAGTGGCAGCAGAACCCGACCTCCGAAGAGGGGGCCATAATAAAGAAGGAGTGGTGGAACCGCTGGCCGGAGGAGGAGGTTCCCCAGCTAGAATATGTAATACAGAGCTATGACACGGCTTTCAGTAGGCAAGAGACGGCGGACTACTCTGCAATAACGACGTGGGGAGTATTTTATCCAAAGCAGGAGGGACCCCCCAATTTAATTTTGTTGGACGCAAAGAAGGGCCGCTGGGATTTCCCGGAATTAAAAATGGAGGCTCTAGAGCAATATAAGTTTTGGGACCCGGAAACGGTAATCGTGGAGGCGAAGGCTTCCGGAATGCCGCTTACGCAGGAGCTTCGGCAGCTTGGAATACCTGTTGTCAACTTTACACCTAGTAAAGGTAACGATAAAATAACACGGGTTCATTCTGTTTCTCCGCTATTTGAAAGCGGCATGGTATGGGCTCCGGACGAACGTTGGGCGGACGAGGTAGTCGATGAGTGTGCTGCTTTTCCTAACGGGGAAAACGACGATCTTGTAGACAGTACAACGCAAGCCTTGATGAGATACCGTCAGGGCAATTTTGTACAATTACCAAGCGACGATTGGGTAGACACGGAACCATCCACCTATATCCGGAGTTATTATGGCTGACAACAACGTCCAGTATGAATACGGGAGGACACCGGAAGAGACGGCTCCCGGCATACTTGGATTCTTCAACCTGCTTCGAGGACCACTTGTAGACGCCTTTACTCCTATGCGAAGGCCCGTTATCTCGGCCCCTACAGAAAAAGTTGAAGACATCACAGACCCCGACTCCGCCTCCCTTCGTAGACGGTATAGAACAACTCAAGTCCCTGGGATATATGGACCACCGGAGCGCGGCATTGAATACATGCCCGTGGTCCAAGGATCAAAGTCCGCGTATGAGTTCCTTAGGGAACTTATATCCAGCGGCAAAAAACGCGGCGAGACGGCGGAGGCTCTTGTAAAAGGTATTGGCACTTTGCTCGAAAACCAGTACCGCGCCGGAGTGCAAGCCGGTTTGACCGGCGACCTACGGTTTTACGATCCAGAACAGAAGCGCGTTGTAAGCTACGACCCTCTTTTGACGCCTGCGACGATGGGTGCGGCGGGTCTTTTAGCCCCCGTAAAGGGTCCCGGCGCTGTTTTGGGCATGTTTGCAGGCCGCAACGCCGCGACGGCAGACCCCAAGAAGTTCGCCCGTGCCGAAGAAATGGCCGAGAAAGGTCGCTCGCGGGAAGACATCTGGAAAGAAACCGGGTTATTTCGCTGGGAGCGTAATGGTGAACCTGTAAGTGACTGGAAGTTTGAGGTTCCCGGATCTCCGACAGTCGCGTTTAACCCTACGTATCAAACGCCCACGGGACGTTTAAGAGTAAGAAAGAACCCCGTTGTCTCTGACATCTACAGTTATCCGGAACTTTTTGAAGCCTACCCCGGTTTGTCTAAGACGGCAGCAAAGGCTCCTGCAAAAGACTTTACAGCCTCATGGGCAAGCCCATTACTGGAGGAATTAGAAAAAAAGCGAACCGTTATTCTTGCGAAGTTGCAGGCTCTTAAAGCAAGTGACAAAAACCCCGAATCGCCGGAGTACGCTGCCGAGTATAGAAGGTTACAGGAGGAAGATGGCGAAATACTTCAACAGTATCTTGCTCTAGCAAAAGGGGGCCCTCCTGCTGAAAAGCCTGTCTCGGTTCTTTCTGGCCTTGAACTAGACATTGATGGCAATCTTATTTTTAAAACAGAAGATCAAAGGATGGCTCGTCCGCTGTCTGAAATCCCTCTTAGAAAAATGGACGCTTACGAGAAAAGAAGGATGGGCGGGTATTACGCAGATACCAGAGATTACATAGCGACGGGATCGCTACCGGGACAACCCTTGAGCAAAAGCTTTAAAAAGATACCTTGGGACGAGCAGGGTAGGTACGTTCAACGGTTTTCGCACGAAGAGTATCATTCAGCCGTGAATAAAGCCCAGGAAGACTTTGAAAAAGCTGGCATCTCTCTTGATGTTAAGGGATATCGACCTTTTTGGGACCCGGACGACTGGACCAGTAAACTTTCAAGCGCACCTTCATTAGAATACCGGTTGCGTAGATGGGGCGGAAAAGAAGGCCCGGAGAACGCAATCGATCCCGAAACTCTGCCCGACTACTTGAAGAAACAATGGGACGAGTTACAGGCCGACGGTAAATTTGTTTACAAAAAAGACTATGAACCCTCCGCGCTGTTCCGGTCAACTATGTCTCACGAACTTCAGCACGCCATACAGAGCCGCACCCCCGGAGATGAAACGGGAGAAAACCCGCTCAATCTTAAAGGTGTAAAGATAGCGGACCCGGCCTTCGCGCCGCCCTGGAAAATGGGGCAGCCTAAGATGTTGACGCCAAGAGAAATATACATGCGTAAGCTGGGAGAAATGGAAGCAAGGCTTTCTCAAGCTCGTATGGATATGACTGCGAAAGAACGAAAGGAAAAGTTCCCTTGGACCCAAGAAGGTGGGTTGGACCGCAGAGAGAGTGATCTGATCTTGGGAGAGGATATACGTGCTGCGGGGGGTGTTGAATATGACTGAGGATAAAAAAGACCCCAAAGGTCTGTAGCTATGGCTGATGAAACAAACTCCCCCAGTCGGCCCTGGAGCCATGACTTAAAGAGGGCTGATTACCTGCATCCAGATAGTATTGAAAATAAGTTAGGTCTGGGCAGGGTGCCCCCGGAACCACAGGAAGGGATACTTTGGCGCGGCATGAGCGGCGGGGAATTTAAGAATCTTTTGAACCAAGGATTCTTGAAGAGCAAGGGAGATTGGAACATATCGAACACCCAGAAGGGTTTAACTATATTTTCTTCAAACCCGCGCACGGCTGAGATGTATGCCCATGACTTTGCGCCGCGTGATTTCAAGGCTACTCCGGGATCTTCTGCTTATGTAGTGGGTATAAAAAAGCCTTCTGGTGCAATTCCTCAGACACAAAAAAATCCAAGCGAGTTTGGGATTAAGGGACGAATCCCGATTGAGGACATTGTTTCGGTGTACCGGGGCGGCGTTTTTAGTCCAAAGTCGGATAGAGAGCGGGCAGTTTTAGATTGGCAAGAGATCCCTGTTTCAGATTTATTGGATGCCGCGTCGTATTCTGGTTTTGAAAAGTGGTTTGGCGACAGCAAGGTGGTGGACAAGACTGGTGAACCGCTAGTTCTCTATCGTGGCCTAACGGGTTCATCTACAAAAGATTTTCCCGACGCGGCGCTGGCTGGTGAACCGCGCCCCGGATACGCGACATTTTTATCGGATAATGCAAAGGTAGCCGGAAGTTACGCAGCAGTGAACGATCCTCTTGGCTTTCAATCAGCTGGGACGATTGTTCCCGTATACGTGAAAGCCGACGAGGTTATTGAATTTCACAATACTCGGGAAAACGAATACGGGCACTTTAATATGTTTGAATTTGATCGTCAGGCGATGAACCTTCGTCCCGGTCAAGTTTTAGTGGCCCGTAATGTTAGAGATTCCGGCCCTCATGCATCTCTTGAGGCTGATCCAGATTATGGATGGCAAGCACGAGCCGATACTTACGCGGTGGGTCCGGGGACGCAGATGCGTTCAGCTATTTCTAAAGGAATTACCCCTGAACCACGGCCCCCGGACCAGTCTAATTTACCCGCCCTGATCGACGCAGCCTCCGCAGCTTCCCAACTTGCACGGACACAGACTGACGAACCACGGCCCAAGGGCAAAGGGGAGATATTTCGCGGTATTGGAAGCCTGATGCGGCGGCGCATGTTTCCGCTCATTCAAGCTGCCCAGATGGGGTGGGATGCTTTACCGGAGGATAAGAAAAAAGAGGTTCAGGATTTTCTTTCCCGCCCCGCCCATGAACTTGTTGGCATGGAAAAACCGGGCATTGAGTATTTTAAGGATCTCCTTGGAATCTCGGAAGAGGACCTTCCGCAATCAACTATGCGGGCCGCAGGAGAAGTAAACCCAAACCCTGACGAACCTGAACTTTCTATAGACAACCCTGGTGGGGCTTGGCTCCAGGGAAAACTGGATCAAGCTCAGGAGGACTACCGGACAGCCCCCGTTGATTCCGCTCGTAGGAAGGTTGGAAGCTCTGTCGTTACAGCGTGGTTCAGTGACCCTCTGGATCTCCCTCCTGATTTACTCAAAGAAATTCCCGGTGCGCTAGGGGAGGAAGCCTTCCGGGAAAGTGGTGTAAAATTAGAAAACCTTCAGAAGAGTATCCGGGAACGAGGGTATGAGGAATCCCCTATACTTATTCATGTAAGAGAAGACGGCCAACCTTTCATCATAGAGGGCAACCATCGGGTTGTAGAGGCTGTTTTGTCTAAGCGTTCTACAATTCCTGTAAGTTTAAGATATCTAAGAGGAGGTGAAACAGCGGACGGTCTCTTATCTCCACAGAAGATAAAGGACTTTTACAGCAAGCGCCTTGGGTCGAGGATGGCTGACGAATAGGAGATCTTGAATAAGGTAGGTTTCGGTCAAAAACTATTGTAAGAAACCAAGAGGGTGGTAGGTTAGATCATGGATGAAGAAGTGTACGATATACGATGCCCGGTCTGCGGGTGCGATAAGCCCAAGATATATGTTCATGGTCATTATCAGTGTGCCGATTGTAGGTGCGTAGCTGACGGTGATTGTTGCCAAGGTTACTCCGGCCAAGTACCAGTCTCAGGATCCTAGAATGGCGTCCCTTACTGAATCTTATGGCGAAGACCCGTGGTCCGGGAATAGTGATCTTTCGGAAGTGACCGCTTCCGAATACCTATTGTACCGTTCTCAAAAGGTCCCTTATGACGCATGGTTGAGGATGGGTCCTGGAGATTCTAGTGCGAGTTTATCCCTGGAGCCACGAAGATCGTACCTTCCTGAAGCCTCTGCTTTTATCAAGCCTGACGCAACAACCAGCGGCTTATCCAGCGGCTTATCCGTTGGCTCTGATGCTCTGCGATATTCCAGAGTAGCCACGGAGCGGCCTCAAAATCAGGGAACCGTGGTCCGTGATACCTTTGAAGGCGGCATAGGTCCCTTCAAGGGCTTCTTTATGAAAGAAACAGACCCCAGGGACCAAGGTCGTAGAACACGCAAGTTTGGCGGTTCTGCAAACGTGGGTCCCGTAACTTTGTATGGTGAACGAGAAGACACCACCCGGACTGTCATTCCGGAACAGGACCGCAGGTTTTTCACAAACCCGGATGAAGACGTAACCCAGCGTGTGTTCGGGGTCCGTGGTTCATTGCCCATGGGCCCCGGTACGTTGTCCGCTGATCTTTCCCGTCGGTTGTCGGGTGTAAGAGACCCCCAGTTTTTCCTTCAACAGCAGCGTCCGGGGCGGCGTAATCCTAATGTGACGGAGTTACGGGGTGGGTACGAAGGTAGGGTTGGCCCCGGAATACTTGGTCTTACGGGTCGTTTAAAGGGCACTCGTGGCATGGGAACGGGTAATGAGGCGGGGGTCTCTTACAACGTAGACGATCCGTTTGGTCTTGGTGGACGGTTCTCGGCCCAAGGTTCATATGGAAATATTGGAACAAGACCCACGGCCCAAGGTTCCTTGCGCTATCTGCTTCCTTTTTGAGGAGTGAGAAGATGCCATTAACGAAAAAGGGTCGTAAAATAAAAAACGCAATGACAAAAAGGTATGGTAAGAAGGGCAACAGAGTTTTTTATGCTTCGATAAAAAAGGGAACTATCCGAGGCGCGGAGTCAAAGAAGAGGACATCTTAGTATGCCAAATGTAATGGGTAGAAAGTTTCCGTACACTCCGGAAGGTATGGCGGCGGCTGAACAATATAAGCAATCCATGGGTATGCGCGACGGCGGATCGATGGGATTTCGTCCCCTTGGGTATGCCGACGGCGGACTTGGCCTCACCGAAATGGGCCGCAGGGCGGCACAACAGAGTGTTAGTTCGGTTATGGGTGCCCCTGTAGATGCTGTAAACGTAGGATTGGGAGCCGTAGGATTGGGCTCCACTACTCCGGTAGGGGGATCAGAATCTATCTCTAACGCAATAGACACGGTATCAGCCCTTGTTCAGCAATTTACTGCACAAGGTACTCCGGAACCGGTTAAGTCCGCCGTCAATGCCGCTATTGGAACGTTTGGGATGCCTGTTGATCTGGTAAACAGTGCTTTGAGTGCTATAGGAGTACCTGTTTCGGATAATCCGATTGGTGGATCCCAGAACCTTACCGAAACATTTGGAATGCGCGACGGCGGATCGATGGGATTTCGTCCCCTTGGGTATCAAGAAGGCGGTTCCGTAAGCGGGACAATAGGCCCCGCATTACAAAGAACGCCTGCAAATGTTTTGGGTGCTCCAGCGGATATGGACGAACGGAGTCGAACTGCACTAATTGAGTATCTCATGGACATGACCGGCATGGGTCCGGGTACTTTCGTTGATTTGACCAACGCGCAGCTTAGGGCCGCTCGCGAAAAGGTTGACGCGGACGCCCTTGCAGTGCAGATGCAGCAGGACGCCGCCAGAGAAAGTAATGCACAGGGTTTTGTTACTGATATGCCGGGAAACCAACAAGGCGGCGCAGGTGCTCCATTCGTCCAAGGTTTTAGTAATGGTGGCGGTATTGGATCATTGTTTGCCACTCCGCCAAGTATCCCCACCTTTAGTGACATATCTTTTATGCCCGCTTCAGCTAGAGCAGCGGCTAATCCAAATATTCCGACATCCTCTCGTGCGGGGGCTTTGGCTTCTACTGCCTTGTCGATGCTTGTCCCCGGAGCACTTCCGTTTGGGCTGATGGGTTCTTTAGCTTCTTCAGCGGCTCGCGGCAACATTAGTGATAACCCGGCAGAGTTAGGCTATGGCCCCAACCAAGATGTCGCATTCCTGGGTGATGGAACGTATCAATTCGATAATATAAACATGCCCGGAAGATTTTCTTTCACCGATTTCCCAGGAGATAGCACAGAAGTACAGGAAGCCTTAGTGACAGGCCCACTCGACACTGGCTTTGTGGGGGCTGGTAATTTGGGGGGTGCTGAAGATGTCGGAGAGTCCGGTGAAGATTTAGGCGGCTGGGGTGGTACTGGCGCTGGTGCTTGGTTGTGAGATTACTTAGCTGCCGGTGGTGATTGGTAACGGGACTTTAAGGAAACTTCCCTTATCTTTTTAAAGAAAGAATTAGGATGGCAAGAAACCCCCTTCCTCGCAGCAACTTCAGTACGTCTTCACTTGTGGAACGCAGAGATCAAATTCCTCCTGTCGATGTTGAAGAAGGCCCCGAAGTTGAAGTTTCAGTAGAAGACAACACCGTAATAGAGGCTCCTGGTCTTAGTATTGAATTGGAGGATGACGGAGGTGTTGTTGTTGATTTTGACCCCCGTTCTTCTTCACCGGATTCACAAGACTTTTACGCAAACTTGGCCGAGGACCTTTCCGACCTTTCCTCATCTCGGGTTTCCTCTGAGTTGTTGTCCCAGTACGAAGCTAACAAAGACGGACGAAAAGATTGGGAGGATGCCTACCGCACAGGTCTTGAACTTCTAGGTTTCAAGTATGAGGAACGTTCCGAGCCTTTCCGAGGGGCTACTGGGGTAACCCATCCGCTGCTTGCCGAAGCTGTTACGCAGTTCCAAGCGCAAGCCTTTGGAGAACTCCTTCCTGCGGGGGGTCCGGTAAGAACCGAGATTGTAGGAAAAGTGACCCCTCAAGTTGAGGATCAGGCGGAACGGGTCCGTCACTTTATGAATTATCAAATTACCTGCGTGATGAAGGAGTATACGCCGGAATTTGACCAAATGTTATTTTATCTACCGCTATCAGGATCTACGTTCAAAAAAGTATACTACGATGAATTCCTTGGAAGAGCGGTAAGTAAATTCGTTCCTGCTGAACAGTTGATTGTTCCGTACACAGCAACGGATCTAGAGACTTCGGAGAATGTAACGCACGTTATACAGATAAGTGAGAACGAGCTTCGAAAGAAACAGGTGGCGGGTTTCTATAGCGATATAGAAGTAACGGCGTCACAGTCCGATCCCTCACAGGTTCGCGAGGAGATGAACCAGATTTCGGGCGTATCCCCCAATCACCTGGACCAAGAAGTAACTCTCCTTGAGTGTCACGTAGATTTGGACCTTGAGGGGTACGAGGACGAGGACGACGAGGGGGAGCCCACCGGCATTAAGCTTCCCTATGTTGTTACGATATCCGAGAATAACGGAAAACTTTTAAGTGTCCGGAGAAACTACAGCCCGGATGATCCTAGCCGTAAAAAGAACCAGTACTTTGTACACTTTAAGTTTTTACCGGGTTTTGGGTTTTACGGTTTAGGTTTGATCCACATGATTGGAGGCTTGAGCCGCACGGCCACCGCAGCCCTTCGCCAGCTTATTGATGCGGGCACTCTTTCCAATCTTCCGGCAGGTTTTAAGGCCCGTGGTTTGAGGATAAGAGATGACGACGACCCGCTCTCCCCTGGCGAGTTCCGGGATGTAGATGCTCCGGGGGGCGCTATTCGAGATTCTTTAATGCTTCTTCCCTACAAGGGGGCCGATCAAACTTTATTCGCCCTAATGGGTTTTTGTGTTGAAGCGGGGCAGCGGTTCGCGGCAGTTTCCAATTTGCAGGTAGGCGACGGCAACCAACAGGCCGCAGTCGGGACCACGATTGCAATGTTGGAACAAGGCGCGAAGGTAATGTCCGCCATACATAAGCGCCTTCACTACGCCCAGAAGGAAGAGTTTGACCTTCTTTCAGATGTTTTTGGCGAGTCTCTTCCCCCGGAGTATCCTTATAATGTAGTGGGGGCGGAACGCACTATTAAAGCGGAGGATTTTGATGATAGGGTTGACGTTGTTCCCGTCTCCGATCCAAATATTTTTTCAATGGCCCAGCGAGTCACGCTCGCGCAGACAGAGTTGCAACTCGCTCAGTCCGCGCCGGACCTTCATAACATGTACGAAGCTTACCGTAGGATGTATAAAGCGGTGGGGGTCAAGGATGTCGATTCCATACTCAAACCCGTAGAACAAGGAGATCCCTCCCCGAAAGATCCTGCGGTGGAAAACTCTGAGGCACTGGAAAATCTTTCCTTGGTTGTTTTTGAAGGGCAGAACCATGATGCCCATATAATGGCTCATCTGGTCTTTGGTTCCTCTCCTATGGTTGGCCAGATGCCTGCGGTTGCCATGTCATTACAGAAACATGTTATGGAGCACGTTTCTATTAAGGCAAAAGAGCAGGTTGTTTCACAAATGCAACAGCAACTAGGACAAGAGGCTCCTACAGCGGAGCAAGCTGTTCAGATAGAGAGCATGGTTGCCCAGCTTGTTGCCCAGGGTATGCAGGAAATTAAGGCGCTTAGTGCACAAATAAGCGGCAGTGGAGAAGACCCGCTTATTGCCTTGAAACAACAGGATCTGGAGTTACGTGCTCAAAGAGACGCGGCGGAGAACCAGATAGACCAGGCTCGTCTATCTTTGGATACAGAGAAGGCCCAGAATACCGCACTACTTGGGGCACAACGGATTCAGTCCCAAGAAGAGATAGTTCAGGCTCGCATTGACGCTGCTAGGGAGCGTGAACTTATGAAACAGCAGCGAGTTAGTTAGGAGCGTAAAATGGCCGAAAACAAAGGTAGTTCGGTTGGGGTGACCCGGAAGGGTATCGTGGTTAAGGATCAAGGATTTGTTCCCTATAATAATGCAAAGGAAGAAGCAACCCCAGATGTTGCAAAGTCCTCATCAACCATGGGCAAGAATCGTGGCATGGGGGAAGCCTTGCGCGGCGGTAGTTTCAAAATATGTTAAATGGGTGGGTTAAAATGGTTTCTTGGATAAAAGAACGTATGTCGGAGCCCTCAAGTTACGCGGCCATTGGAGCCGTTGTCTTGGGCGTTGGTGTTTTAATTGACGAACCAGTTGTAATTATTGTCGGCATTGTCGGCGGGGCTGTGGCCTTCGTGTTGAAGGAAAAGGGCGTTATATAAAACGTTCTTGTATCCTTCCGGATAGTTACCGGAAAGTTTCTCAACTAACTAGACGCGCGATAGAACTAAGCTTGCTGAAACTTTCTATGGGACGAAGGTAGCGAGCGTCTCGCTGTTTTTTCATAGGTATGTAATGTTTGATATCGGTGTACTACGGTTTAGGGCAAGCAAGAGTCATGGACTTTATAAAAGAATATTGGTCTCAGATATTCGTTCTTCTTGGAGCCCTTGTTGCTGCCGTGAAAATGAACTCTCTGGTGCAGATACTTAGACGCGATGTAGATACTCTTGATAAGGATCTAAAACGCCGGGATACTTATGTCGAGACGGTAAAGTTACGGGCGGAAGTAGATCAGTTGAACAAGAATGTTTCGGCCTTGTGGGATCATTTAAACAAAATTAAGGATAGGAATGCCGGTTAGAACCAGAAGGTTTCATAACTAATGAATCAAGAGAAGTGGGATGATCGTTTTCTCCGACTTGCCCGTTTCGTATCTGCGTGGTCGAAGGATCCTTCAACACAAGTTGGTGCAGTTATCGCTAAGGGTAACCATATTATCTCAATGGGTTACAACGGTTTTCCTTCCGCTTTGCCGGATACTCCGGAACTGTACGAGAACCGTGAAGAAAAGTACGGGAAGATCATACATGCGGAGAGGAACGCATACCTGTTCGCTCGTGGGGACGTTACTGGGTCCACGCTCTATACGTATCCCTTACCTCCTTGCAACGAATGTTCCCTTATGTATATCCAAGCGGGAGTGGCTAGGGTGGTCGTTCCTGTGGTCGATATCCCCCTCCACTGGCAAGAAAACATGAAATTAGCTAAAACAAATCTGTCCCTTGCAGGTATAGAAATAAAGGAGATAGAAGTTGCCTGCGGAACCTTTGCCAGATTTAGTGCGGATAATGAGTAATGCCAAATAAGAAGCTAGACCTGGATCAAGACGGCATTATTTCAGAGAACGAAGTTGCCGCCGCAGAGGCTATCACTAGATACGAGAAGTCTGATGCCCAACGTAGAATGGCATGGGCTTCCATGGTCTCTATGATAGTTTTTACTTCAGCGGTTTTCCTACCGATTTTCCCAGACTCCCGGATTAAAGCTCTGTCTGATTTGTTTGGTCTTTTCTACATAGGCCAAGCAGGAGTTGTTGGAGCTTATATGGGTATGACAGCTTACATGAGTGCTAAGAAATGAAGTTTAATATGAAGTGATCGCGTCGATTTCGGGTATTGAATAATGATTTCTCTTCTTGGGACTTTAATTGGTTTCGGGACT
>Ga0114899_1001563_pt1 | contig 13311 bp, 13 predicted proteins | sample MalvireepMed_215_FD_83497 | JGI IMG/M metagenome (GOLD analysis project Ga0114899, IMG submission 83497) | Marine viral communities from the Global Malaspina Expedition - Malaspina viral metaG DeepMed_215 | ecosystem: Environmental > Aquatic > Marine > Oceanic | place: Mediterranean Sea... | reverse complement strand
TGTCGTCGGCCAGGACGCTGGCCGCTGCCGCGGAAGGAGCAAGGCCGATAACCGAACGGCCGGTGTGTTGCCAGGTGCGGGCCACGACCTTCATGGATGCGGTCTTGCCGGTTCCGGCCGGACCCACCCCGGCGGCCAGGAGCGTTCCGGCACCAATGAGGTGCTGCGCCAGAGCGGTCTGGCCGGCATTGAGGGACCAACCCTCGGCGTCCTCGTGTGCCTTCAGCGCACGGTCGAGGTCGGCGCGGGTGGCGATCACGGCGACCGGCGTGTGCGCCGCTTCGAGAGTGAGGGTTTCGGCGTCCAGCACTGCCTGAGTGGTGTACTTCTCGGCGTTGGCGTGCCGGTCCACACCGGCCCCGCTTGGCCCGATCAGAGGGCTGGGAAGGTCCAGAATCTCCGGCGGGGTGAGCTCGATGACGAGTTCTCCCATGGCGGTGGCCATGACCTCCTCGTGCGCCCGGTCCAGCGCTTGGGGGCCCTCGAATCGGTAGCCCTTGAGCAAGGTGGAGACGGCGGTGTCGATGTGGGAACGGCGGAACTGGGCACGGCGTGCGGTCACTGCCGCCACCGCCTGCTCGGCCACCTGCCGGGCGTGGACCTGGGCGTCGAACAGCTCCCGCGACACCTGGCTCCGACCCTGCCCGGTGACCTCGCCAACCACGCTGTCCACCGCGTGCGTGCCGACGACTTTCTCGGCCATCTCCCGCCAGGTGGCGCGGTGTTCGGCCAGTGATTGTGCGGGCTTCTTGGCGTCGCGGGTGTCGAGGATGGCCTTTTGCCACAGGGCGTAGGACGCCCGCTGGGAAGGCTGCCGATTGTTCTTCTCAACGTACTGCGCGACGAGTCGGTCATAGACCGGCCTGGCCAGGGCTCGGCGGGAGGAGAAGGCGTCGATCAGGCGGCGGTCGATGCCCTTGACCTCCCAGATGGGCGCCTTGTCCGGGTGCGGGTAGTTGGCCTGGAACTCCACGCCCATGCGGCGGGTCAGAAGGTCGTGCAGGGTCGCGTCGTAGCGGGCCGAGATCGCCTGGTGCATCTGATGGATCGCACGGGAATCCAGCGACAACCAGCGCCCGTCGGGAGCTTGGACCTTATTAGCCAGCAGCACGTGGGAGTGCAGGTCCGGGTCGCCGCCTCGGGTGTCGAAGTGGGTGAACTCGGCCGCGATGATGCCGCCCGTCTTAACCTGCTTGATGCCGCCCGTTCCGACCCTGGTGTAGATCGCGTTGTTCTCGGCCCATGCCAAGGTTTCGGCCACGGCTTCGTGATGCAGGGCGGCCACTTGGGAGGCAGTCTTCTCATCGGCGAGCGCCCACAAGACGCTGACACTTTTCACCGGGGAGAACGTGAAGTCGAACCCGGCGACCGCTTGCTTGACCTGGTCGCGTTCGCGGTTGACCCAGGCGATGACGTCCTCGCCGGAGGCGTGTTCGTAGCCGAACTTCTCGGTGTAGAACGGGCGCGCGACCCCCTCGGCGATCTGTCCTCGCTCGTCGGGGGAGGGGCGCCGGCCCTCGGTGGCAAGGAACGACTTCTCTGCTGCGGCGATGGCCTCCAGGACGTCGACCCCGCCGGTGTAGATCGGGAAGGATCGGCCGAGCTTGCACGCCGACAGGCTGCGGCCGTCGGCCATCATCTGGTCGGTGTCCGGGTGCAGGCCCTCGCCGTACAGAGCCGCCATCTGCGCTTCGGTGACGACCGCCCCAGCGATCGCGTTCTCCGATTCCAAGCCGTCCAGTCCGCGCCCGATCCATGCGCCGGGTGGGGTGCCCTTGGCGGCGTAGTAGTCCGACAGGGCCATGCCCTGCGGGTCGGCGTCGTGAGTGGCGACCGAACGCAGCAGGTACTGGTATCCAGTACCCGCGTGCACCGCTCGAAGGCTCATCACACCCACCAGCGTATGCGGACCGAATCGGCGCGTCTACGCGTCGCAGCGCACGGCGCTGTGACCTGCTGCTTCCCGTCGTTCACTCGAAGTGCCTACTGTGTGTAGTTGTTTGAGCGAGCAGGAGCGAGTGTTGGTCTTGGTCACAGTGGTGGCGTCTCAGGCGGGGCCTGTGTGGCCAACGCGGTGGTCGGTTGGGGGAGTGGTTGGTGCTCGCGGGTGTCGTAGGGGTGCTCTAGGGTTCGATGCATGGCTACGAAGACTGATTCGCGTTCCCAGACCGCGCGGGCCCGTGCCCGCCAGGCGATGGCTGACGAGCTCGAGCGGGCACGAAAGCTCGAGTCCAAGCTCGTGGCGGTGTTCTCCGCGATCGACGCCCGCGCCGATGCAGAGGCCGCCCTGGGGGAGGCGCTGATCGAGCTCAAGGACCTCGGTGTCGCCCAAAGCGACTTGGCCGAGATGACTGGACTGTCCGCCCGTGAGGTCGGCGCCGCGATCCGCGCCGCGAAGGACCGCACCGCCACCGGGGACCAGGCGCCGGAGATCACTGACGAGCACCCGTCGGGCACGACCTCGGACCACAACGGTGCGCAGCCACACTGACCCGCGTACTAGTACCGCAGGCGTAGACATTCCTCTGCCGGGCCTGGAATTGATCGCGCCGGCTCCCGTCCCAGCTTGCGCGGTGCGACGGTCGCGTCCCTTCAGCGCGACCCTCTCGCCCACTCAGGCGGCGATCGACGCGTTCTGGTCCCGCGTGGTCAAAGCACCCGGCGACGGGTGCTGGTTCCTGATCTCAGCGATCAGCGGCGTCGACGGGTATACACGCCTGACGTGGAGATCGGGTGGGGTCAGCCGAACCGAATCCGGGCACCGATTCGCGCTCCTGCTCGCCGGCCAACTGGCCGATGGCGTGGTGGCCGAACACCGATGCAACGAACCCCTGTGCGTGCGTGTCGACCCGGGACATGTCGTCGCCTCCACCCAGTCAGCAAACCTGCGCTACGCCGTCGCGTGTGGTCGCACCGGAGCCATCCGCAACCCCGCCCAACACACCAACCGCCACGCCCGGTCCCTAGCCGTGCGAGACGCCCTCGCCTCCGGCTGGGACGCGCGCGCCTACGCCCGCGCCTGTGGCAACGCCGCGCCCCCCGGCACGCCGCCGCTGTTCTAGAGCCTGGGGAGTACAGTCGCCCCCACGAGATGGCCTCGCCGGGCGGCGGGGCCATCTGTCGTTAGCGGACCGGTCAGGATGTGTCAGCGGGGCGCTGCTTGTCGGCGTAGCTGCCAGTACCGAGGGATCGTCCATCGCAGCGGGGCCCTATCAATCACCCACAGCGCCATCCTCGACCGATAGTGCACGCCGTGGCGCACCGCGAACGACCAATGACCGACGAACCACGCCAACAGCCCCAGCGCCGCTACCGTGGGCGCCCACGTACGACCCTGCACAACACCGAGCATGCCAACCACCGCGCAGAACCCGCCGACCCCACGCGCTAGGCGGCGGCAAAGCCACCGCGCCGCCAGCGACGACAGCGGTAGCCAGCAGCGCGATCTCCAGATCCCACATTCCACACTCCTGTCGCTAGCGCCTTCCGCCGCGGCGCCAACACGGGCCACACGGCCTGATCGGCTGACAGTATGGCGTTCCCCTTCCGACAGTCAGTGCGCGTCGTGCCCTGACGGGCTGGCTATGACTGGCCCGGCTGATCCGACCGGCCTGGCTTGCGAGCGGTCTCGCGCAGCGAGTCCAGGACCTCCCGCAGGGTGTCCGAGGTAGCCTCCGCCCGGACCCGTGCCCGGTCGGACTCTTCGGCCTTGGCGCGCGCGACCGCGGCGTCCTGGCGTGCGGTCTCGAGCTGGACACGCAACTGCTCGAGCTCGCCGCGCACTGCCTCGAGCTCGGCGAGGGCGCGGTCGCGGACCGCGACAGCATCGTCGCGTTCCGACTCCGCTTGTTCGGCCGCCTCCAGTGCGCCGGCCTCGCCGCCGCGGGCTGCATCCAGCGCCACAGCGGCCTGCTCGTCCGCCTGCTCGGCGGCGCGCTTCCACGCCGCGGCCCACACCGAGGCCACCATCGCCGACATTGCCTCCGACAGATCTGGGGCCTCGGGCACATCCCCGGCAACGCCGGTGACGTGCTCGCGCATCCACGCAGCGACCTCACCGATGCGCACCCCCGCTTCGCGCTGCACGGCCCGCACGGTGACCTTGTCCCCCCGTGCAACGAGCACCCCATAGGCCCTGGCGATCTTCTCCGACGTCGACATGACAGGCCCTCCAATTCGGGGAACGGGTAACCGGTAACCTAGCTCGTTACCGACGTTACCACCGGGGCTAAACAGGGCCCAGCCATCCGCGCTTTCAGGACCGGGGGCGGGCGCGAGCTGTCCGTCGACGGAGGCCACCAGGGCATCGAGGGGAGCAGCCGGGATTCTGGCCACGTCGCGGTGGACCCAGCCGCGGGCGGGAGAACGGGCAGAGACCTGACCGCGATACGACCACTGGGCGCCCGCGGGCCGGCGTGGCCACCGGCAGGCCCGCGCCGTGCGGCGGCGCCGATCCGGTCATCGAGACCAGGCCCAAAACTGCGATGACTCCCGTGCAGGAGCTCTCGACACTCCAACGCTGCGCCATCCGGCCGGGCTTCTGCCTACAGAGCGCGGGAGGCGGGAAGTCACAATGGAGCACCAACTCCGCGTCCTGTACACTTTTGCGTACAGGAGGGGTTGAGATGAAGACGATGAGCTACACCGAGTCCCGGGCCCGCTACGCCGAGGTCCTCGACGGGGTCACCAACGACCGCGAAGAGGTCATCATCACCCGCGCCGGCCACGAACCGGTGGTGATGGTCTCCCTCGACGACTACGAGTCCCTGCGCGAGACCGCCCACCTCATGCGATCACCGGCTAACGCCCGACGTCTGCTCGATGCGATGGAGCGGCTCGAGTCCGGCCGCGGCCAGGCGCGCGACCTGCTCGACGCCGACTGACGTGCTGCTCGTCTGGGACGACAACGCCTGGCAGGACTACCTCTGGTGGCAACAACAGGACCGCAAGATCCTCAAACGCATCAACCTGCTCCTGCAAGACATCACCCGCAACGGCAATGAAGGAATCGGCAAACCCGAACCCCTCAAATACGACTTCGCCGGATACTGGTCCAGACGCATCACCGACGAGCACCGACTCGTCTACAAAGTCACCGAAACCGAAGTCCGAATCGCCACCTGCCGCTACCACTACGGGTAACGCACCTGACCCAGCCGGAAACGCACGTCTCCATCGACCTGGCAAGTGCAGGTAGACAGCCCAATGTGCCGGGATCGTGGGCCCTCCTACATCCGGGTCATCATCGTCCACTAGATCCCCGGGGCTGCCGATTCGGCCTGAGCGCGCTGGGGCGTGCTGATGCTGCTCGGTGAGCCTGGCGGGATGGTGTGCGTGGGGAGTCCGCTTGGGGCTCGTCGGTCGGGCTTGAGTCCGTGATCGATTCCCCACGCCACGGCCTGGGCCCGGGTGCTCACGCCCATTTTCCGATATGCGGACCGGATGAAGGTCTTGACCGAATTGGTCGACAGGTAGCACTGCGCGGCGATGTCCTTGTTGGATAGCCCCTGGACAATGAGACCGATCACTTCCGCCTCCCTGGGAGACAGCCCCGCCTCTTTGGCCGGCCACTGGCCCGATCGCATCACCGATAGGCCGGGCCCAACCATGGTCACCCGCTGACCTGCGGCGATGTTCTCGATTCCCTCAACCAGTTCGAGCGCCGACAGCGACTTCGCCAAGAATCCATGAGCTCCTTGGGCCAGGCTGTCATCGATCGCCCGTTCATCCACGGCGAAGGAGTAGACGGCAACCGACCCGATCAACGGGTCCTGCAGTAGCGATTCCAGGCGCGCGAGCTTGCCCACCGGTGCGGCGAAAGTGTCATAGAGCGCGACGTCCACGGGGGCCGATCCACTGGTGACTGTGTGCCGTTCCACAACTTCAACCCGATCCGCATACGGCGCCAAGAGTGCGTTGACTCCCGCCACTATGACGAGATAGTCGTTGACCACAGTCACCCTGATCGCTTTGCCGCTCACCATGGTAATCGTAGGCGCAGGTGAACACCCCTCCACTTCACCCCGAGGGGTGAAGCCATGGCTGCCGTGGCCCGCGATAATGGGATGTCCACTTGGCGCGATGCTTGACGAAGGGCAGGAAATATCTGTTGACCCACATCATCGCCACGGCTCTCGATGACCGGTGGGCATGGGCCGATCGCGGTAACTGCCAAGGACAGGCAGAGCTGTTCTACAACGACGAGCACGACCTCAAAAGGGTCCGGCGCCGCAAAGAGCGGGCAGCCAAAGCCCTCTGCGAGCACTGCCCGGTGATAGTGGAATGCCGCCAGTACGCGATGAACGCGCGGGAACTCTACGGCGTCTGGGGAGGCCTGACCGAAATGGAACGCCACAAACTGGCAGGCCGCCTGCGCTCCGGCTGACCTTTCCTCCGCGCCGCATTCCTTGCACCCACGTCGCGACAGTCCTGCCCTGCCAGGGTGATTACATCCCCTTTCGTCCCACGGGGGTGTACGGACCAAGGTCCACTCCGACGTGGTGATCGCGTCTAGCGGTCGTGTGGAGTATCTAAGGTAGGTATGTCACCAGCGCCGTAAGACTATCGTCGTCGCTGGGCATGGTGACGTCGATGAGCGCTCGCAAAGTGTTGGTGAGTCGCACGGAGAGAACGTCGACTGTTTCAGTGGGGTCTTCTTCGTCAAGCCAGGCAAGTGTCTGTACTTCCACGCAGGTCAACCAGGTGCGGACGGTGAGTCTGGCTAATTTGGATGGCTCGTCAATCCCGGATCGGCGGTAGATTTCCTGCTCGGCCCGAAGGAACACTTGCGAGACCACCGAGTCATCGGTTCCCGGGAGCCGGGAGTTTCGCAGCAGAGCGCGCGCCGGCAGTCGCACTGCTTGACACGTGTTGAGGAAATCGCGAAGTACGCGGTCAAGCTCGGCTTCGGAGTCATCGGAGGCTTCCGTTTCTAATCGTGCGAGGAAGTCTTGGGCCACCAAGTCGACGACCGAGTCGAATACTTCGTTCACCGATGAGTAGTGCCGGTAGAACAGGGCCCGGGACACTCCCGCCCGCTTCACGATGTCGGCGACTGTGACGTTCTCTAGGATCGTCGCCGCGAATAACGATGCCGCCGCCGAGGTGATCTGCCGCATCCGCTCCACCGGAGGCAATCGGCGTGAGGCAGGGCGCGGGGCATCCTGGTTGGGGCGCGTCATCCGTGTGAGCCTAGTGCGCGAAAGTCGCCAGGTGCCGGGCAGACCGCTACATATCCACCACGATGGACTTTCCGTCGACGCGGTCAGTACACAGCAACATGGCGGTGCGTTCCGGCCCGTGAGCGCGGCCGCGTCGTTCGATTCGTCCGTCGCAGACGGAGACCTGGCAGGTACCGCAGAAGCCTTGACGGCAGGAGTGCGGGGCGTCGGGGACGGTGTCCAGGACGACATCCAGGGCGCTGCGGTCGGCCGGGACGTTCAGCGTGCGTCCGGTGCGGGCCAGGGTGAGAGTGAACTCCCGGCCGTTGACCACCGGGGGAGGGGCGAACCGTTCGTAATGCAGGGGCGCGGGCACGGACCTGCGTGCCGCCCGCACGAGGTCGAGCATCGGCGTGGGGCCGCAGCAGTACACGGCGGTGGTCTCGTCCGCCCAGGACAGCAAGTCGACTGCGTCTGGGCGGCGGTCGCGTTCGGAGTCCACGAGCACGGTCAGACGCGAGCCGGCGAGCTGGTCGAATTCGTCGAGAAACGGCATGGACTCGCGGGTGCGTCCCGCGTAGACCAGGTGCCAGTCCAGTCCGCGGGCGGCGCACGCGCGTGCCATCGCCACGATCGGAGTGATGCCGATCCCCCCGGCCACCAGTAGGACGCGAGCCTCGCCGCAGAAGGGGAACGCGGTACGCGGGCCCTGGGTATGCAGCAGGTCACCCACACGGACGCGGTCGTGGATCTCCGAGGATGCGACACCTATCCGGCGGACCGCGATCTGAAAACGATCAGGGTCGATGCCGCACAGCGAGTACTGGCGGCGCAGCCCGGACGGCAACGTCAGGTCCACATGGGAACCAGGGCTCCAGATTGGGGGGGCCTGGCCGTCTTCGCGTTCCAGGACCAGTCCGACGACGTCGTCGGCGAGGATTGGTTTGTCGACGACCCGCATCGGCCGCATCCTGTCCACGGGCCGCACCCGATCGGCGGACCAGCCGCCGCCGTCGGTGGCCAACACGGCCCGCGATAGGGCGCCGAGAATCCGAATGGCCCGGTCGGCGCGCCGGGCCCCGTGCAGATCGGGCGGATAGTCGAGCATCTCAGTGTCCCGCCCGCGCGGCCGGCGACGTTGCCAGATAGCGGATGGCCGGCTCGACCGAGCCTTGCTGGCTCGGGTGGTAGCGCCGTCTCAGGTAGGGAACAACCTCACGGGCCAGCTCGACAGGGCCGGGTAACAGGTCCCGCCGGGCCGCCAACACCCAGTCCCGCCACCGTGCCTTCCGATCAGTGTAGGGATCCACCGCCATCAAAAACCGCACGCCACGCACCCAGAGCCACAACAACACCGGGGTGACGAAGATGTAGGAACGAAACCGCCGGAGGTAGGAATCGTCGAGGTGGGTCAGCAGGTCAAAGCACACCGCACGGTGCTCGACCTCCTCGGCACCGTGCCAGCGCAACAGATCCATCATCGTCGGGTCGGCCCCGGCGCGGTCGAGGGCGTGCGCCTCGAGAACCCAGGCCCCGAGCACAGCGGTGTAGTGCTCGACCGCGGCGATGAGGGCGACGCGTTCAACGATCCAGTTCTGCGCCCGCCGGCCGGTCAGCCCGCGATCACCGAGCAACTGGCCAAACACCCAGTCGATCTGACCGGTGTAGGGGCTGACGTCGATGTCCATCGCGGCGAAATGGTCGAGCACCCCACCGTGGGCCTTCGAGTGCATGGCCTCCTGACCGATGAACCCGAGGACGTCCTCCCGCACACGTTCGTCGCGGATCATCGGCAGGGCCTGCTGCAGGACCTTCACAAACCAGTCCTCCCCGGCGGGCAGCAGCAGGTGCAGCACGTTAAGGGTGTGCGTGGTGACGGGTTCGCCGGGGATCCAGTGCCACGGCAGCTGTGACCAGTCGAACTCGACCTCGCGGGCGGCCAGCACCAGCTGCTCCTCCTCGCGCGGGTGGCGATCTGCGGTCGTTCTGTGCTGGTCGGTCATGGCGTGGTCTCCGTTCGTGTCCATCCGTGGCAGTTGTCAGTTCGGGGTGAGATCGGTGCGGGCGATCACGCGCAGCACGCCGGGGGCGATGCCGCCAAGGCGCATCCCGAACCGCGCTTCGGCCGTCACCGGGGCCACGGGGGTATTACGGTCCGCGGCGCGGACGATCGCGCCAGCGACGCGCTCCGGGCTGTATCCGCGACGGGCGTAAAGCCCGGAGGCGGCGCGGTGGGTCCGTTCTTCGGCCTGGCGGTCCATCCCGACGTAGCGGGTGGACCGGCTGATCCCGGTGTTGACGAACCCGGGGCACACCGCGGTGACGCCGATGCCGTAGCGGGCGAAGTCGCCGCGCAGGGACTCGCTCAAGGCCAGCACCCCGGCCTTGGTGGTGCCGTAGGCGGGCAAGGTCCGCGACGGCAGAAACACCGCAGCCGAGGAGATGTTGACGATCTGGCCGCCGGTGCCGCGATCGCGCATCATCGCGCCGAATTCGCGGCACCCGTGGATGACGCCCCACAGATTGACGTCGATGATCGCCTTCCAATCCTCCACCGACGTATCAAAGAAGGCACCACCCATCCCCATCCCGGCGTTGTTGATGAGCACGTCCGGGACACCATGACGACCGCGGACCCACGCGGCGAACTCGCGCCAACCGCCGGGGTCGGTGACGTCGAGACGGTAGGCGATGCCGCGACCACCGACCAGACCGACCTGGCGGGCGGTGCGCTCGGCACCACCTGAGTCGCGGTCGGCGATGACCACGGTGGCGCCGCGGGCGGCGTACTCGATCGCGGTGGCGCGGCCGATGCCGCTTCCCGCCCCGGTGATGACGACGAGCTCACCCCGCGCAGCCCGCCCGTCATCGGCAGCTTGCTCAGTGGCCGGGGCCGCGGCGCGGCCGACGACGGCCCGGATATGCTCGTCCACCAGCGCTGCAACGACCGCCGGACGGTCACGAACAATCCAGTGCCCCCCGACCACCGGCAGGATGCGCACGTCATCGGCGCCCAGACGGGCGGACTCCTGCAGCGCCGCGGTGACAAACGCATCGCGAGTCGGGGCCAGGACCTGCACCGGCACCGACGTGCGACGGTGACGGGGGCGGCCGAGGTGGCGCCGCATGTTCGCGCGGTACATCTCAAGGCCGTTGATGAAGTCGCGTTCAGGCTGCGCAGCGCCCTCGCCGGAGGAACCGGCAGCTCCCAGCGCCCGACCCAGACGGGTTCCCACGGCGCTGCGCCACACCGCCTCCGGCAACCGCGGCACGTGAAACCACCCGATGTAGGCCGACGAGAGCAACTGCGTGATCATCGGCGCGGTGCGGTCCCGGCCCTGGCCGGCCACCCACAATGCGGCGAGATCGAGGCAGGGCCCGGAGATCGAGGTGAACGAGGCCGCGCGCGAGGACGGCCCGTCACCGGTAACGGCGTGCCAGGTCTGGATGGAACCCCAGTCGTGGCCGAGCAGATGCACCGGCCGATCCGGGCAGACCGCCTCGATGACGGCGTCCAGATCCGCGGCGAGCTGTTCGTTGATGTACCCCGACCGAGTCGCCGGCGCCTCGGAGGAACCGGCGCCGCGCACATCGTAGGTGACGACGCGGTAGCGACCCGACAGTTCACCGGCCACGCCGTCCCAGACCCTGCGGTTGTCGGGATACCCGTGGACGCACACCAGCGTCGGCGCATCGTCCGGGCCGGTAGCGGCCACGGCGAGCGAAAGACCGTCGGTGGTGACGACAATGAACGTCTCGGCCTCAAGCCGCGCGCTGCGGCTCGTCATTCCGTCACCCCTCGGGCCTCGCCCACCTGCACCTCGGAGAACCCACACGCCAGGCCCTGCTCCCGCCACCGACGAACGTGTGGCGTCTCGTCGTCGAGCCAGGCCGCTGAACCGTCAGGGCGCACCACGAGTATCTCCTCGAACTTCACACCGACATCACGAAACCCGATATGCGGCTCCACCGCCCACAGGCCCGGCTCCGGGCGGTGATCGGAGATCGCGCCGGAGGCCCACAGAGGCGAGCGGTGATGCGCGCGCTCGACCACCAGGTCGCCGACGAGGGTGCGCAGCGCACGACTGCCGAACCCGAAGGCGATAAAACGAGGCAGGCGGGACTCAACGTCCCGAACCTGGTGGGCGATGACCCGACCCGGATACACGCGATGCCGGTTGTCGTACCCCTGGCGGCGGATGAGCTCATCGACCTCGAGATAGACCTCGCGCAAGGTGGAACCGTCGGTGATCAGCCGCGGGATGAGATCGCGATACGCCGCCAGGTCCGTCATAAGTTCGTCATGGATGGGGTTCTCGCCAAACGCGCAGGCGTAACCGATGTCACCGATAGCGCGATCGAGGACCGGGGCGACGTCGAGGATGTACGCCATCCCGAACTCCAGGCGCCGCCGGGTAGGGAAAAAATGCAGCGGGGTCACAAAATGCCGGAAAGCAGTGCGGTCACCGAACCAGGCAAACGGGGTGTGAAACCAGTCGCGCACACCGCGGTCGGTGAGCCAGTCGTGCAGACGACCAGCCACCTCGCGCTCGGTCACACCCTCCTCCAGCGTCGCAGCGACCGCCTCCACACACTCATAAGACAATCGCTGCGCCCGCCGAAACCGGGCGAGATACGTGGCGTCGGCCACACCGCTATGAGACATGATGTCCATGTTAGACATGCCGTCTCATAGCGCAACTACATGCCCGCCAAAGCCACCCGGGGCAGGGACTCAGCCCCAGGGCGAACGTTCAGCTATCCAGGGCTTCTCGGACAATGCGGAGCCATTCTTAACTGGGTATCACCTCCGCCAGGTCCGAGCGCCACAGACAGCACTGGTGGCATTCTCCCGCATCCCCGCCGTCACCTCGCCTATTGCGCAACCCCCGCCTCGCGCATATGCCGACCGTGCTACCCAACGACAACGACCCCGCTCCGAGCGTTCACGCTCGGAGCGGGGTTCCAGTCATCGCGGGTCAGGCGAATGAACGCCAACTGCACGCCGCCGGGGGCCGAGAACTCGAAATCACCGAGCGAACCGGGCATGACGGTGATCGTGTCGGCCACGATGGTGTCGCCGCCGAATCTCGTACCGGAGTCACCCACGACCGTTCGGGGTGTCCGGCCCTGGGGCCGGCGGCGCCTCGACGACCGGCGGGGCCGGCGGGGCCACCGATCCGGGCAGCGGCGGTAGTTCGATCCCCAAGTCGACCTGCAGATCTGCTACCAACTGGCCGATCTGCGGCGCGGCGATCGCGCTTCCCGCAACGGCACCACCGACGAGGGCCAACGGCAGGAGCGCGCCAAGCGACCCCCCAGCCGAACCAGGCTCCAACGACCCCGACTCCAGTGACCCCTCAGCAGATGCCGCATCAAGCGAGCCCGGCTCCAACGACCCCTCGGCCGACCCGGTCGCATCATCGAGCGACTCCGCAGTCGAACCCTCACCGGACGAACCCAGCGACACCGCGATCGCCGCCAGCGACCCCGCCGCGAGCGACCCCGGATCAACAGACCCGGGATCCAGCGACCCCGGCTCGAGTGACCCCTCAGCCGAACCGGGCTCCAACGACCCCGACTCCAGTGACCCCTCAGCCGAACCGGGCCCAAGCGAACCTGGTTCCAAGGAACCGTCGGCGAGGGAGTCGGTCGGAAGCTGTGAGGAATCGACCTCGGCACCAAGGCCGAGTGTCAACGCGCCGAGGGAGCCGACAACCGCCAGCCCGAGACCGAGCTCGGCGCTCTGCGCACTGGAGGTTGCCGGCGCGCCAGCGACGGCGAGGAGCGCGGCCGTACTGACCGCGGCGATCCGGAAGTACGGGGGGCGATGCGACCGCATGCTGGTCTCTTTTCTCTCGTGCGTTCGGCCGGACCACTGTGCGCGCGGCCGGTCGTTCGATAACTCAACTGTCCCTCAGAGAATCGCTCGTCCACAGTTAATTGTTACGACGCCAAAGGACCAGAGTTCAGATGGGTGACCCGTGGTCACCCGGGGCTGGTTTCGAGGGCAAGCGTGCAGCGGGGATCGACGAGAGTTTCCGGCTCGAGTAAAAATCGGTGGCTAGCACCTCTAGGAAACGGCCTGCGAACACGCAGCTCGTTCGTCTGACGGTTGTAAGAATTCCCGGTGTTGACCGATCAGTAGTAC
>Ga0114899_1001560_pt1 | contig 13354 bp, 8 predicted proteins | sample MalvireepMed_215_FD_83497 | JGI IMG/M metagenome (GOLD analysis project Ga0114899, IMG submission 83497) | Marine viral communities from the Global Malaspina Expedition - Malaspina viral metaG DeepMed_215 | ecosystem: Environmental > Aquatic > Marine > Oceanic | place: Mediterranean Sea... | reverse complement strand
ATCAGGCATACTCTCTAGAACTTCAAAGCCATCTCGAACATATGGAACCATTGAAGGTATGAAGCACATGATAAGCGGGATACTAAAGAGCAGCGTTAGCCACTCATCCTTCCAGCTTTGACCACTATTACGTGCCATCGCAGCCTCCCAATCAGCAGCACTCTCAGCCTGCTTAATCATAACCGTAGCCTCGGCTTCAGCTTTGGCTTTAGTCTTCGCTACACGGCCTTCTAGCCACGTTCCTGCGAGTCTACTTATCGAATCGATTATCGGGATCATCTAATATCCTGTGTATATCTTCTATTTGCTGTTGGTACAATGCGGTTTGTTGTTCTTCAAACATGGCTCTAAAATCTTGTAAGCTTATAAAGGGAACATCATTTTTACCTTGATGTTTTGCGTATATACGATAAACCGTATTCAATACCTCGTCTGTGTACAATAAAGTTACTTCATTTTCCATTTTAGTTTACCTTAGACCTTGCATATTCTCGACACCATTCGTCAGGGGAGGGGCCAGTGCCACCCATCTCTAGCCATATTCTATATGTTGTATAATCTGTTAGTGGATAATCTGCCTGCATACCCCAAAAAATATCTTCTAAGCAGCCCATCTCAATACTCCTAATTACTTCCCTTCTTGCGATCTCAATGCCGTCAGTAGGTGTAGAAGCGCACCCTAATAGTAAAATTAGTAGCAGACTATTTTGTACGAATCCTTTCATTTTCTATAAGATCAATAATCATTCGAGTCATCTCTAATTCTTTTTCGACAATCTCTGCTTTTAGTTTCAACTGCGCTAATTCATTATGATAATATTCTAGCTCCTCTTCTTTACGTCGCTTCTGTTTAAGTAGCTCAGTAATTAATATTATTTGAGTTTCAATAGCTCCATACCGTAGGTCTTGGACGGCCCTCCGAAGTGCCTATCTTATCAAGATGTATAAATCTTGTTGAATGATCGCCCTTCTGTGAGATACCGATGCCTGAAAAACCTGCTCGTAGGGCTGCGTCTAAGAGCCTGTGAGCGTTGTTACCAGATACCTGTATATCCATAGCCATACCCGTTGTGTGCGCTCCAGGCGACTCTTTAGGAGCTTCTATGGGGTGATCTGGGCAGCGATAGGCACTAGTCACTACAAACGGAAAGCCAAGAAGCTCTCGTAAGACTATGATATGTTCCATAAAATGTGGTTGCATTCTTTCGTCACCACAGTGAGAACACCTGAGTTCGTAATCTTCAAAATACTTATACGACATTAACTCAACTCAATTCTAGTTTTTATTCCTTCGTTGTCATCTATAGGCATTAGACCACTATTAGATAATACTTTTCTTATGAACGCATACCAATCTTTATCGCCTGAGTTTGCTGTATTGAAATTGAAAACATCTTCTAGATATTCACCTCCTTCATCGCCTCTTATTGAAAAGCCTCCAATAGTTAGTGCAGCCTTTACTTTAGGATCAGTAAATAGATCATATACTAAACGTGCTGCGCCTATTGGATTTTTTGGATATGCTTTTCTGCGTTGAGAAGATAGGCTCTGTCTTTCTTTAGGAGATAGTTTTCGTCCAGAAGCATCTTTAGCGGCACCAACTAGTGCAGCGACAGGTAGCCCTCTATTTGTTTCGCCATAATCTTCATAATGAACATGCGATCTCCCAGCAGCAATTGCATTATCTTTTGCATCTTTTGTTACTTGAACAACATCTTCACCAACATCTTCGCCTGTTCTGGTTTGCCCCGTCCCTTTACCCCACAAAGAACCCCAGACATATTTTATTGGAGAAGGAATTGCTGTTGAACTAAGTTCTTTTTTATCTTCTTCGCGAGATAAAAGAGATGTTGCCTGGACTTCAGGTGACGCGAAACCATGACGTTTTTCCCACGATGTTTCCTCTTCCTCTGCTGGCCTTTCGTCAAGTAACGATCCTTTAGTGGCCCTCCCAGTTGGCCTCGGTTCCTTAACCCATCGAGGATCTTCTTGTCGCTCTGCTTCTAGCTGTGCTATTTTAGCAGCATCTTCTCTTGGAGGCGGAGGTCGCCGCTCTTCTTTTGGGGCAGCAGCATATTTTTGAGCGGCTGCTTCAAAGGCAGCTTGACGAGCTACTTGTTGTGGAGGAATAGCGGCCTCTTTTTTCTTTCGAGGTTGAGTAGGTATAATTAATGAACCTCCTGCACGAATACGGTCTGGATCTTTTATACCATTGAGTTGCGCCAGAGCTTCAACCGTCGTATTATTATTTAAAGCAATCTGACTAAGAGTATCTCCCCACTGTATTTCGTAGCTATCATTATCTTTGTCAGTTTCTTGAATACCTACAATAGCCATTATGCTACTCTCCTTTTAAGTGCATTTAAAACAATTCCGCCCGAAACTTTATTCTGTCTGGGATCTCCTATATCATACTTCTGCGCCCACGTACTCTTAAATTGATTGGGCCGGAATAAAATATAAGAGAAATCTTTTTCATCTGCGAATCTTCCTTCTCCAGTATTTTTATATTTGATGCTATCAAATCCAAGAGACTCTAAGAATTTTTTTAACCTAATATTAAAGTCTGCTTCGTGAAGTTCTGTTTTGAAAGCTGACGGTGGATTTGAATAAAAATCATCGACATCTTTTACAAGACTTCTGAATGTTGCTATTTCTCCTTTAGATATCTGTGCCTGCTTACGTAAAGCATTTTCAAGTTGTTTTAAGCTTGTCTTATTTGATAGCACATCTCCTGCTGCCCACATACCCAAATCCGGCATAATTAAGGGATTCTGTACTCTTATATATCCTTCTGTTATGGCAGCAGGATTCTCTGTAGAATATGGATATCCTTCTACATCCGCCTTTCCAGCTTGTTCAAACATTTCATCAGATTGCTTGGGCGTCATTCTACCTTCTGTAAAAAGATATTCATCTGGGGCATCACCTGTCAGCCCGCCTTCTGAAGTCAGCCCAGACCTTTGAATATCTGTCTTACGTGCAACGATATGAGTAGCTTGCCCACGAGTTCCTACGTGGGTTCCTATTTCTCTTGGGAATGCAAAATTAACTTCTCTATCTAGATCAAATCCAGAATATGTTCCTCGGTACACCTTATCTTTTTCTTTAGAAGCTCTTAAAAAATCTCTGAGATTTGACTTTCGTTGAGTCTCAGAAATTTCTTTGGTGGCTTCTTTAGCAATAGCAGACTTGCTTCTATCAGGAACCTCTGGCATATCATCGCCTATTCTTTTTATTATTGCCCGTTCATCTGGATACAATTCTCTAAGCTCTTTTAAAAATACTTTTCGAGCAGAAGCAGCCATTTCAACGTCTTTTTGTATGCCTTCTATACCGAGGTCAGAGCCAGTTCTTTGTAAACTAAAGTCTTCAAACTTCCTTTGCCATGCAGGTATATCAAGAGCATCAATGGCTTCTAGCTCTTCATCTACAACGCTATGATGCTGAGGGCCTACAGGCAACCTTAGTTCGGCGTCTCCTACACGTTCAAAAACATTTGATTGCTCTGGTGTATATCCTCGGGCCGCACTAAAGGCTCTGCCTCCTTTTAAAATATCACCTTCAAAGTGTTTAGGAAATTGCTCTTGAAGTTCTTCTAAAGATAAATCATGCTTCTCGTCTAATTTAGATCTTGTTAGATCTTTAATATACTGTTCGACTTCAGGATCTTCATGCATTGCAGGAACATCACCAAAATCATCGGGTTCACTCTTATACAAACGATCTTCTATATTTTGTGCTGCTTGACGAGCATCTTTTTTAGCTATAGGATTCTTACTAAATTTTATAATATCATCAGCAAGCCCCTTTACAAAAGGAGAGAGTGCTTTAGCTAGAGCACCAACTACAAATGACCTGCGATCTTCTTGATCTTCAAAGGCTTCACCAGCTTGTTCATCGTAAGGTAAGCCCGTCACTTTATCTCTACGCTCATCTGGTTCTGCTGGCGCTCGTGGAATTTCTACCTTACCCCCTTTTTCATATCCGACCGCCTTGCTTTTTGGGTCCATTCCCAGTGCTCTTTCTAATTGACGATCCTTATCTCGGAGGAATCTTCTGTAGTTATCAGCCCCTTCTTGTCCGAATAAGAAAGGTATTGAGGCCATACCAGGGACTTTACCTCCGATAACTTCGTATGGTCCCTTATTAAATATACCAGCAGCATCACTTCCTATGGGTCCAATAAATCCTAATGTAAAGGCTAAAGGAGCTTTCATATGTTCAGCAGCTTTAAATCCTCTTTCGCCCATGTCTACCATTTGTCCAAGACCTCCAATACGAAAAATAGCTCTCCATGTAGATTCATCAGCGTTTTCGTATTGTTCTGATTTTCCGTCACTTCTAACAAAGTTAGTAACTCTAGCTGTTTCAACCATAATAAGGGCAGCAGCCAAAGTTTTTGCAGTATTCTGAACAGGAGCCTTAATAAGTCCTCGTGCCGCATTCTTTAGTACTGTATTACTATAGGCCGCAGGATAACCCATCAATTGCCATATAAAGCTAGTTTTTGGATTGCTGAATAAATGAGATTTCATGCCTGATTCAGCAGTAGGTTCGACATAAATCATTCTTGTATATCGAGCCGATCCCATTTTTACATTATTAAAAAACTTATCATCCTGGCTAGCACCTCTTTTTACCCAATCAACTCCACGATCTATATCAATATTTAGATCCTTGAGTTCATCTCGCATTACTTGAAGACGCTTAGAAGGTTTAGTTGCTTTAGCGATTGCTTCTAGATTACCTGTAATTATTCTTTTGCCTAGTGTATAGGATGTTAGCTGTGTAAAATGATTAAGACCATGCATCAAATTCCATTTAAATAATATATTTTGAGCTGCTCTCGGCACACGGCTATTAATTCCTGTACTCATTAAACGTTCAGCAGTGCTTACAGATGCTTGTTGCATAGCCAAGCTAAACTCATTCATTTCTTTCCATATCTCGGGGCGAGTGTACTTATGTTCTATTCTTAGTTTATCCGCCATATCTATAAGAAGTGTTTTTCCTGAAGTACCAAAGGCTTTTCCAAATTCAGGAAGAAATTTAAGACCCCCTCTAGATATATTTATTAAAGGTTCTACAATATTAGTCATTGCAGACATACTTAAATATGCCGCAGAATTAAACATTGTATACCAATCAATAAGAGCCGTAGAACCCCTTCCATATCTTTCAACACCTTCGCCGGTAGCAAATTTATATAAATTATTTATTTGCTCCACCTGTCCATTAACATGTCCACTAGTAAGCGGTGCGCCCGCCGCCCGCATTTCATCTGCAATAGCATTCGTCCATTGTTCTGTAAACTCTTTTTGATTTCGGACACCAAGAGTTCTCATCTTTGCTACATTTTTAGCGGCCTGTACGGAATAAGTATAAAGAACTTCATTAATATCATTATTTAAAAATTCTGCATACTTATCATCGTCTGTTATTTTATTAAACTTTCGTCCAGCAAGGATAAAATAATTCCCCGAAGAATCATTCCCAAATAAATCAGCATCTTTAGATAACATTCCATCAACAATATCTCTCGCTTCTCGTGCTGTTGTAGCTTCTCCATCCTCCAACAAAAGTTTTTCAAGACCAATTCTATTTTTTTCTATGGTCTTTCTATTCCATAATCTAGGAAAATAGTTGTCAACTAATTCACCTTCTTTTAAATAACCAGATTCTACTAAATCATTTCCAATACGATTAAGGTTAGCTCTTATGCCGCCAGCGGCTTTCATAATCTCTTTATTACCTGTACTTACACCACGGACTGTTCGCATAAGAAGCTCGTTTGCCGCACCCTGTAAATTGCCTTTTGCAGATAACGCTATTGGTTCTATGGCTTCTTTAAAAGTAACAAAATAATTTCCTGAAATAGCATTAAAAGTTTCTCCAAAGTCCCATCGAGCATATTCTGTTTCTGGCTTAATCCAATTGCGATCTGAATCATATCTTAATATTTTCTGTAGTTCAGCAGCACGTCCTGATGCTTTTCTGTAGGGCGTAAGAATTCCACTAGGTTTTAATCCAACAGGTGAACGAGCACCCATATTAGCAACAATTATCTTAGCTCTATGGGCTAAATTATTTGTTATTTGTTGATCAGAGCTATTAAATATTTTAGAAGTATTATATTCTGATACAAGTTCATCAGAAAGTTCATCTGTTGTTCTTTGCCCACCGCCTACTTCTTTAGATATTCTACCAGCTAAAGCCCTGGCCTCTGCTTCTTCAGCGGCTGTTAATACGTCACCAGATAGAACATTATCTACTCTAGTCAACACACCTCTAATAGTACCTTCAGGTATAGTTGTTTCGGCTGCAAACTCTGCGATCTTTCTGTCATCCATGTGCTCTTTGAAATTTCGCATCATATTAAAATATCTTTGAGATGTACTAGGATAAAGCTCTTTAGCAGCCTCCCCAATTAGATCATAATCATCTTCTAAATTAAAATCGGGCAGATCTCTTGTAGCTTCGTATTCAAATCTATCTGTAATAGAATCTAAGGTCGCTTGATTTATTTTATAATTATCCATAAGATCTTGAGCTTCATCATCTGATAAAGTATCGCCCAATTTAATCTCTCTTCGAGCACCTTTACTTGTCTCTATTGCAGCAGCGGCCTGTCGTTTTTCAAAGATCTCAGCCGACTTTGTAGGGCTTAAAGGGATATCCTCTGGATCTAAAGTACTTGTAGGTATAGTTTCTCTGGCTCCTCGGCCTCCTCTATTTACATAAATAATATCGTCTATCTTTGTAGGGTCAATATCCGAAAGACCTAATATCTCATCTACTGATTTATCAGTCGTATGTTGAGGGAGCATCTTAATTTTTGGTTCTATTTCTGTACCAGCAATAATATTATCTATACGACGCTTTACTATATTTGATACGCCTAACCCAATACCTTTAAGCCCAACTAAAGCAGCAGGAGCTAATAATAAACCTAAAGCGCCTGCTGATAGATTTTGACCAACACTAAACTCATCTATAATTTCAGCAACCTCATCAACACTTTGTCTTGCAAAATCATGTGAACTATTATATGCTAATCCTGCAAGACCAGCACGAGCGGCTTGAGCACTTGTAGCTTGTGATGTTGCGAATGTTGCCATATTTTTTGCAATAGCCTGTCGCAAGCCTTCTCGTGCTACAACCGTTCCTGCACCTGCACTACCGCCAGTAAAGAAACTAAGCCCCATACCTATTAGTGTAGATGGACTAGTTATTATATTAACACCATGATCTTGAATAGCGTCCCAACGTTCTGAACTATCTTTGAGATTCGTATTCTCCCATTTAGTTCTAAGTAATTTTACAGCCTCTCGAACTTCAGGAGGCGCATCTTCATCTAAAACAAATAATCTTGAAAGCATGGATTCTAAGCGAGTATCTTCATCTCGCATAATATCAGTTGCAGTTTTATCTTTGTAGGCTTCTTCCGGATCAAAAACAACTTGTGCAGCAGCGGCAGCAGCTTTTAAGCCTTGTCCTACTACTGGGATATGGCTTAGTGTATCTGCCATCCAATCAGGGAGTGCGCCTGATTGCCCCTCTAACCAATCACCAGGATCTGCCAAACGCTCCCACCATTTAGAATTTTCTGCTTGATAGGTTAGAAGTGTTTCGGCGGCTTCATTAACCTCTTGATCATTCTCAAAATCTTTAACAAAGTATTCTTTTTCTAAGGTGGGCTGTCCAGGCTCTTTATTCGTAGCCGGAGTAGGTTCTTTATATGCACTATCTTGATGATAAGATATATCATACAGATCTTCTTCTTCTGCTTTTTCTTCTAACGGACTATCTTGTAAATAAGATATATCATAGAGATCTTCTTCTTCTTCTATGTCCTCTTCCCAGATAATAGGCATTATTTTATTATCCCTAGTCTTTTTAGTCTGTCCAGTGTTTTTGGATCTGCTACATTTATAAAATCTCTCCACATACTTCGTCCATTAGGATATGGATGGTGTACAAATTCAAACTTATTGCTATCTGCAAACTTTTGCATATAATATAGTTGTTTTTCTACATCAAGTTTTTGAAACTCTCTTATATAATTATGTTTTTTATTAGCTAACATTTTTTTGTAGTCTGAACCTGTCATTTCTGCTAAAGCATGTGGCCCGCCTTCACGAGTTCCGTAGGCATCTAATAAATTTAACATGCCTACGTCATTCAAACGAATTGCGCCTTTACCATAATCAAAATAATATTTACCGACACCTACTCCAGACAGGGTACCTTGACCCTTTGATTCAGTTAAAATATTATTAGTAAAATTAATAAATATTTGTGCTGCTAATTGTGTTGAAAGGCCCTTTTTAGATGCGTCCTTATCAAAAAAGTCAGCATGAATTTGACGCGATAGCCCTGCAACTAGGCCTAGTGTATTGTCTAATGCCTCTCTTTTTTCTTGCGTTGCCACATCTCTAGGATCTATATTATATCCGTGTACAGCAAGAATTTCTTGATATTTAATATCTGTAAGACGTTTAGTCCCATCTAAAGTAGACATCGTTCCAGCCATTGCTTGCTGTATTGATAATCTAGCTGATGCGAATTCTCCGTCTTTTATTTTATTGCCTGAATTTAAAACACCATTAACATGAACATAAAAATCAGAATCTTCATCAGGCAAATGTGAATCTGGTGTTCCTAATGCGATGGGCGGTCCTACAGGTTTTCCTAATCTATTAAACCCTTGAGCACCCTTGACTTTAACTGTTACTCCAGAATCATTTACAACTTCTGTTTCGACAATATCATAAGAAATACCTTTTTCAAGCCATTCTCTACTTTGAAAATCCATCCCTTCAGTTCGTGAACCCGTTACTCCATTTATATCTGTATACGTTACTTTTTGTGTGCGTAAAATAATATTTGATCCTCGACCAGTTGGAATATTTTGTACTTCCAATTCTTCTATACTTGTAATAGTTTCTTCTGTTCTTTTAAGGTCTTCAATAGCTTGAGCATTTCCTATCTTATAGGCTTCTCCCATAGTAAAGCCATCATTATAAGCCTGTAATGCGGAATTTACTGCTTCTGCATTTCTAGCATAACTACTATTTTTGATAGCCTCTTCAGCTTTAGAATCAAGACTCTCGCGTGATTCACCAGTAAATCCTCGCCTTATTCTTGCGCCTAAAGCGCCGCCTAAAGTTTCATTATAGCCATCATTAACTTTTACAAAGGAATCATAGCTCTCAGAGCCTCTTAAATTAATAGCGGCGCTATAAGCCTTATCTAGCTTTTCTTTTTGTTCTCTAGCCAATCTTAATGATTCTTTATAAACTAATTCCTCATAACGATCTGGATCAAATGTTTCTTCTTTGTACTTCATAGCAATTGTATCTTGAACTATAGGCGTAAATTTTTTAACATAAAAATCTATAACGCCATTTGCATTACCATATGCTTCATCACGCTCACCTACAATGTGTCCTCCATTCTTTACAGCAGTTTTATAATTAATATTTGACTTTTGTACACCCTCTCGTTGCTGAAAAGCAGCAACTTTCTTACCCATTTCAGTTTCAGCAAGACCTTTAAGAAGATCTATTCCCATAGACTTCCATTCTTCTTCCTCGCGATCAGCCTCTATTTGTTTATAGACATCTCTTATAGCCATTTATTTATCCTTGTTCTGGAGCCAGTAAGCTCGGCTGTTGTGGGGCCTCTTCTTGTTGCGCTTCTTCTAAAGTTGGTAACTCTTCAATCTGTTCTTCCATCTGTCGAGGTAACACTGCTTGAGGAACATTAAAACGTCCTTCTCTTATATTCTTTAATTTTGCATTTTCGTGAGATATGCCTAGAAACTCCTCTTCTTCTTCGTCATCTTCGTCATCAGTTTCCATAATATTAAAATCAATTTCTGCTCTTTCTGCTAGTGCCATAATCATATAAGCTGTTGGCTCAATTAGAAGTAACATTAAATCAGGATTCCAAAGTCCTTCTGAAAACCCTTGATGAAGAACAACTTGCGTGACTTCCATAATAGAAAAATCTTTTGAAGCTAATAAAAGCATAAGTTGAGTATAGTTAGCTTCATCTATTAGTTTATCAAAGATAGCTTCAAGGGCCTCTCTTAGTTCTGTGTGTTGAGGAGGCCCTTCAAATGGCATAGGATTGTCAGGATCATTTGTTAAAGATTCTCCTGGCATAGGCCTTTCCATAGTCGCAAGTTCTTTCATAGACTCTTCGTCGTAGTTCTCAGCCATTATGCAATACTCCCAATTGCTGGTAAGCCAGGTTTAGAACGAGACCACTCATCATAGACTGTTTGAGAATATCCAAACATACCACCTTCTCTCATTAAACGATCATAGTTTGCTCTGACATTAGATGCAATTTCACCTGCTAAAGCTCCAAAATCTACAGCCGTTGCAGATAGCCTTTCTTCTTCTGGTGAGCGTACTTCATCAGGATCAAAAATAAATCCTCCTTTTCCACTGGCCGCTGCCGCCGCCCCTGCCACTCCTGCCTCCTGTATACCCATTGTTTGTTTGATAGCTGTAGAAACAGATTTTCCATAAGGATCTAAAAGTGATGGTGCTTTATATGCAGGAGCTATATCTCCTTTTATTGCTTGATCTATAGCAGCATCAGAACTTTTTCTCATATCACCCGTTGAAGGTATATCAATATCTATATCAAGAGGCTCCCCTAAATCAATGGGTTTGGGATCAGTACGCAGATGTTCTGGAAGTGTTGCCCGTCCTGTTGGTATAGGCGAAGAGGCTCTTATTGCTACTCTTGAACCTTCGGGGGCGATGGCAGCTCCCCACTCTTCAGCACTTATACCTTTTACCATACTAGGGTTATATTCACCAAGTTCTTCTACAGATAATCCAGTTGATTTAGATATACTTTCTAGGGTTCTTCCTCTGCCCAATAAACTTTCTCCTTTTGCTACTTTAAATGGATCAAGAATACCTTTAAAATTATTACCAATTTCTGTTTGTACTTTACCCCAAGCATCTTTAAATCCAATAGTTTCCATGTTCATAGCACCAAGAAGTTTTGAGCCACCAGGGAGTTTACTTAAAACCGCTTTCCCCATATTACCAACAAAACTTTTTATACCACTCGTAACAGTTCTAAATACATTGGAGCCTACTTTTGCAAACTTTCCTGCTTGATTCATAACCCAAGCAAGAGGTTTTGCAACAGCACCTAGTGCTCCACCAATAGCTCCTAAACCCTTTAGTCCCATTGAAAGCATTGTCCCTATTCCAGGCAATATAAATTGTAAGGCAAGCTGTCCTACCCATCCAATTTTATTCATAAACTTGCCAACTTTCATAGCAACCTTTTTAATTCCTCTACCTATTTTCTTAAAGACCTTTTTAACGCCCTTAAAAATCTTTTTAAAGAATCCCATTTCTTAACCTCCTAATAAACCTTCTAGTAAATTTTTAACAAAACCTTTCATATCAGCACTAGAACTTTTTTTACCAATAGCACCATCACGTTGCATAGAAGCTAGATAAAGCTGTGTTTCTCTATTCTCTGCATTTTCTCCTGCTTGGAATGCAAAGGTTGCTTCATCTCGCATTTGCTGCCATAAAGATGATAATGCTGCTGTTTGCATCCCAAATGCATTGGCAGCGTTTTGCTGATTTACTGCATTCTGTGCGGCTGTATCAGCCATATTTGCATTTCTTCTCCAAGAAATATTTCCTTGCTGTACAGCTTGAGCATTGGCAGCATTCCACTGATCACGACTCAAATCCATTTGCTCATTAAATTGATTAATATTAGTAGTTAATTGATTATTAAATTTTTGAGCATCTAATTCATTTCCAGCATTTATAGCTTCCATTCTATTTTGTTCGGACGTATTGAATTGTGCCATATTATTTGCTTGCGCTACATTGAATTGAGACATTTGATTAGCCATATTTGTATTAAACATCTCTACTTGATTCTCAGAAGTTGCATTAAACTGCCTGCTTGCGTTCTTTGCAGCTTGATCAGACAGTATACGTTGCTGTTTATTTTGAGCATCCATTATACGGGCCTGCTGTGTATTACTTAAATTGGCCATATCCATCGCTAAAAAGTTATTAGCATTTGTAATAGCCAACTTAGTTCTTTGATCTACTGCCGCTAAATCAAGGTTAGCCATAGCTGTTGCGTTCTGCATTGCTGATGTTTGTCTTGCATCAAAGTCCTTCATGGTCATACTTTGCATAAACTGACTATTTGCAAGAGAAGCCTGTTGATTGGCGTCAAACTGTTTCATATCCATATTGGCATCAATCTGAGCATTAAACATTGCGGCTGCTTGCTTATTACTTAAATTAGCAAGTCCCATTTGCTGTGCGAGTTCTGCATTTACTTGGCCCGCTTGCATTTTCTTATCATACATCGTAAGCTCTGCTAAATTCTCAGCAGACATATTCTCTGAATCAGCCTGATTTCTGGCTGTCAAATTAGCAAGAGACATCTTCTCGGCTACTGACATCTGAGCAATCTCTGCTCGATTCCGCAATTCTGTATTCTGACTCATTACATTAACGTAGGTCGTCAGTTCAGTTAGTCTAAACTTATTAGCTTCTGTCATATTGGCAGCATCAGTGGCTGCTCTCTCTGAAAGATTTGCGAGTTCCATTTGGTTCTCGGCACTCATGTTAGCCAAATCCATCTGTTGAGCTAAGTTGGCATTAGTCTTCTTAAAGTCTACAAGCGTATTAAGATTAGTTAACCTTTCTTGATTCTCAGCAGTCATTGTATCTTTTGCTGCTGCATTCTGCTCATTTAGATTTACCATTTCCATCTGAAGTTCAGCAGATAGATTTGCTTTGGTCATATCTTGCTCAAGCTCTGCTTGGCGCATAACTTTATTTACTTTGGCAGTATGGTTAGCTAAGCGTGTCTGCTGCTCTGCATTTAGATTCTGAGCACCTGCTTCATTTAGAGCTTGTAAGTTAGCTAAATCCATTCGAGTACCAGCATCTAGGTTAGCTAGGGCTGTTTGTTGACGCTGGCTAGACTCCTGAGATGCTCGTTGTTGAGCCGCTTGGAAGTTAGCCATTCTTGTTTGCTGCCCTTGTTGAGCAGTCGTCATAGCAGCTTCTTGCTTAAATTGACCTTGTTGCACTTTAATTTGTTGAGCCATACTAGCTGTCTGTGATGCAGCCGTTTGTCTATTAGATAGATTCTGCATACGAATCTGCATAGTATTTTGTGCAGATGCTAAGTTGGCTTGCTGCTCATTAGATAAGTTCTGTTGTGCTCTTTGCTGAAGTGCCTGTGCGTTGCTTTGAGCCATAGGTAGAGCACTCTGAATGATGGCATTGAATAAAGCATCCCTACCGACTGTAGAAGCTGACATACCTCT
>Ga0114899_1001559_pt1 | contig 13356 bp, 18 predicted proteins | sample MalvireepMed_215_FD_83497 | JGI IMG/M metagenome (GOLD analysis project Ga0114899, IMG submission 83497) | Marine viral communities from the Global Malaspina Expedition - Malaspina viral metaG DeepMed_215 | ecosystem: Environmental > Aquatic > Marine > Oceanic | place: Mediterranean Sea... | reverse complement strand
ATACAACAGACGCTGCTAACGACGCATAAAATTTATAGGAGGAAAGAAATATGTCTTTTGGTTATCAAATTTTAGGTTTTGGCTCAGGCGGCAAACCTAGCTTAGCCCCTTTTAATGCTAATATTTTAGTAGTAGCTGGAGGAGGCGGCGGTGGCGGTGGTCAAGCTGGTGGTGCCGGGGCCGGTGGTTATCGTTATTGTACTTCTTACCCTATAGTAGGTGGAAGCACTTATAAAGTTACAATTGGCGCTGGTGGTGTTGGCGTAGGTGCTTCTCCAGTAAATTCTACCACTAATGGTGGTAATTCTTCTTTTAATACATGTGGCGCAGGCTGCGCTGCTTCTTATGAATCTGCCGGAGGCGGCGGAGGAAGAGGACCGAGTGCAAAAGGTGCCGATGGAGGATCCGGGGGTGGTTCTGGAGAATTCCCTGCTCCCAGTGGACATGGTGCAGGAAATACACCTCCTGTAAGTCCCCCTCAAGGAAATCCAGGTGCCCCAGGTCAACCAGGAGCTGGTGGCGGTGGCGGCGGAGGAGCCGGCGGTGCTGGATCTCCTCAAACGGGAGGTAATGGTGGTGCCGGTGGAGCCGGATCATCTGCTGCTCCTGTTGATGGTACAACACGTGCTGGAGGCGGCGGTGGAAACGCTCCTGCTCCTAGCGGAAGTGGTGGCGCTGGTGGTTCAGGCGGCGGTGGAAATGGCACAGTTTATAATCAACCAAGTCAATCAGCTAGTCAGCCCGGTACAGCAAATAGTGGAGGCGGTGGAGGATCTGGCGGAAGACCCGCAGGACCCCCTTCTATTTTATACGGCGGTACTGGTGGCTCAGGAGTGACAATTATTTCATTTCCAGGACCAGGGGTAGCTTGTAATGCTAGAATAACAGGAGGATGTAGATCAACATGTGGCTGCAATGTTTTTTACACATTTAATGCTACTGGATGTTTTGTTGTTCCTTAAACCCCTATGGCTCATTTTGCAGAAATCAAACAAAAAACCGACCCAACTGGTTTTACCAGTGATACACATTGGGTTGTAGAAAGAGTGGTCGTTATACAGGAGTCTGTGGTTCCATCAGACATGCATGTTGATGGAGAAACTTGGTGTAAAAATTTCTTCGGTCAAGATACGAAGTGGAAACAAACATCATACAATGGTAATTTTAGACGTAGATATGCTGGCCCAGGCTATGTATATGATGAAGCTAGAGATATTTTTATATGCCCTCAACCTTTTGCATCTTACACCTTGAATGCAAATATTGACTGGGAGGCCCCAACTCCAATGCCTTCTCCTATGGAGATTCCCGTGGGTGCAGCAGTGGAACATTATGCCGAGCCCAAATGGGATGAACCTAATTTACGTTGGGCTGCTTATGATCATCTCGCCGAAAATCAAGCGTGGTATATTTGGAATCCCGATACCTCAACGTGGACTCTAGAATAAAGATTGTTGAAGACTTTTCCAAATACTTAGAAGAAATTTCTTATCCCCCAGATAAAAAATCTAGTTGGCAGATATCAGGTAGATTGCGTAAATCCAATCAAATTTTTAAATTTGATGTTAGGGATATGTTTAAACTCAATCTCAATCAACAAGGCAAATATATAAACCTGAAGAGTCGCGCGAATAAGGTGGTTTTTGAATCTCCTACAACCTGGATTATTTTAGATATGGATGAATTTAATTCATACATCAAAAAAACGAAACTTCAAAAAGTACATTTAGAGGACTTGCTTTCAAAATTCGACTGGAGTATTATAGTCTCGAAAGGATAATATGAATTTAAAGCATTATTTCTGGTATTTTCAAAAGGCTGTTCCGGAACGTCTATGCGATGCTATTGTAAAATATGCTTTAACTCATCAACCTGTAGCCGCCGTCACCGGAGACTTTAAAAATTTTAACACTTTAAATTGGCAACAAAAGAAAGACCTAAATAAACAAAGAGATTCTAATGTGGTTTGGCTAACGGATCCATGGATATATAATGAAATTGCCCCCTTTGTTCGGAAGGCTAACAGCAACGCAGGTTGGAATTTTCAAATAGATTGTGCAGAACAATGTCAGTTTACCACATACGAAAAGGATCAATTTTATACATGGCATTGTGATGGTTGGCCTGAAGAATATAAGTCTATAGATAAATTGAATGGAAAGATTAGAAAACTATCGGTTACTTTATCTTTATCTGATCCTGATTCTTATCGAGGAGGGGAGCTTGAGTTTTCTTTTAATACTAATCCCCACTTAAGACCTAGGACGGCGATTTGTCATCAAATTCTTCCGAAGGGTTCTTTAGTTGTTTTCCCTTCTTTTGTATGGCACCGAGTAACACCTGTTACAGAAGGAAAACGTTATTCTTTAGTTGTTTGGAACTGCGGAAATAATTTTATATGAAGAAAAACGATACTTTACAAACCAGTTGGTATTTTGCCAGTCCTGTTTATTGGATGCAAAAAGAGGAATGGGTAAAGGATTTAATAAAACTCACGGATCCTTACATTCAAATAGCAAAGAAAAATACTGTACCTCACATAGAAACCAGAAATAAAAAGTGGGGAGGAGATAAAAAAGATCATGGTTTCGTTCATCATTCTACAAGTCTTATAAACCGACCAGGATTTAAAACTTTTGAAGATTGGATACGAGCTACGACGTGGAATTTATTAGATGACCAAGGTTATGACTTGCGTAATTATAAGATCTTTGTAACTGAATCGTGGGTTCAAGAGTTCGCAGAAATTGGTGGAGGTCATCACACCTTACATACTCATTTTAATGGCCACATGTCTGGATTTTATTTTTTGAAAGCGAGTGAAAAAACTTCTCTGCCTGTTTTTGGAGATCCTCGACCTGGAAAAATAATGAATGAATTACCCCAAAAAAATAACCAGGACCTTACTCCCGCTAATTCCGAGGTTTTTTATACAACTAGACCCGGTACTTTAATAATGTTTAATTCTTATTTGCCACATCTATTTCGAATAGACGACGGATATGAACCCTTTCGTTTCATTCATTTTAATTGTCAAGCAATTCCAATCAATGATGTCTTAACTCATCATGGAGAAAAGAGAATTGACCTCTCTCCAAAGAGAGCACCTAATGAAAGTAAATAAAATTTCTGAGCAAATTTTTCTTACACTCCCAGAAAATATAGGATTAAAAATAGAATGAGTAAAACAAATTTATTGTTCACCAAAGATATTGATAATAAAAACATACTCATTGATTTAGAAAACCATAATTACCAGGTTATGATGGAATGGGAAAAACCCTATATGAAAGCTTTAGTAGACAATCTAGAACCTTACGGAGACGTATTAGAAATTGGTTTTGGGATAGGATACTCAGCTAATCAAATACAAAAATATAATATAAAATCACACACTATCATCGAATGTGATCCCAATGTTTTAAAAAAGTTAAAAGCATGGAGTAAAAAACAGAAGAATAAGGTTCATATTGTTGAGGGATTTTGGCAAGATAAATTAAATGGTTTAAGTCGATTTGACTCTATATTTTTTGACGACTCTCCCACAAGAGATAATTTAGATCTCGAGGAAACAAGAGTGGCTCGTTTTTATTATAAGGTCTTTGAAAGACATGTTAAAAAAAATACTAGGATGACCTGGTATTTATCCACCCCTATTTATTGGATCTGTCATCCAAAAACTATATGGAAAATGAAAGAATATAAAGTGGAACCACCTGATCATTGTAAATATTTTCAAGATAAGGTAATGTACTTACCGTTATTAGAGTTTCCTTATGGAACTGAAAGTAATCTAAGAAAGTTTATTTTAAATAAAGATTTTATTTTTAAAGAAATATAAAGCATGACATTTAAAAAGAATAAATACCTCGTGGTAAGAAAAGCAATCTCCCCTGATTTAGCGGCTTTTTGTTATACTTATTTTTTAAATAAAAGAGATGTCGCGCAATTTCTTTTTGAACAAAAATACATAAATCCGTTTGAAAAACTATTCGGGATTTGGACTGATACTCAAGTTCCCAATACCTATTCTCACTATGCCGATATTGTAATGGAAACATTACTAAGGGCGTTGGTCCCCTCTGTGGAAAAATATACAGGATTAAAGTTATATCCTACTTATTCTTACGCAAGAATTTATAAAAATGGGGATATTCTTCATCGACATACTGATCGTTTTTCATGTGAGGTTTCCACTACTTTACATTTAGGAGGCGATCCTTGGCCGATATCTTTACAACCTCCTGGATCACCTACTAAAGCGGGAATTAAAATTAATTTAAAACCAGGGGACATGTTAGTGTATAGGGGCTGTGATGTAGAACACTGGAGAGATCCATTTACTGGGCAACACTGTGGTCAAGTATTTCTACATTATAATGACGCTTCCACCAAAGATGCTGAGAAGAATAAATATGACGGACGGCCTATGTTAGGAATACCTAGTAGTTTCGGTAAGAAAGATTGAAGGGAGGATTATACTGAAAAGTGATCTACAATAAAAAATTTTATGTAAAAAATAATAGTGACTATCTAACGATAGACGATATGGTTAGAGCACCACAAAAGCCAAAATGGTTTTCTAAACTTTGTCCTTTTCCACATCAGAAGAAAACATTATTAGATGCTTATAAAGATTTAAATTCTTCTACGGATTTAATAGTACCCACCATGAGAGCTTGTCCTGCTATCAATGAACTATTAAACAAGTCTATCTCTATTTTATTTCCATGCGATGTTATATTGGAAACTCAAAAAAACGGAAAGTGGTTTTTTAATAAGCCGTCCAGTAACGATTTTATTGATATTGACGAACATACCAGTATTCAACATGACAAGCAGGTTAATTTAGATAAATACATTATTCTTAAATTTAAACTTCCTCTTTTGTTTCAAAGCCCTAAGAATAGTTTGATATTTTTAGACCCTATTTTATTTAATTCCCAACCTTATACTGTCTGTCCTGGTGTTATTCCTTTTAATAATAATACTGCCTTAAATTTAAATGTGATTGTTTTCTTTAAAAAAGAAGATAAAATTTATCAACTCAAGAAGAACTCTGTTTTGGCTTTGTTATATTCAGTACATACGGTTGAAATAAAAGAGAAGAAAAGTCTTAAAAGTCATCAAAAAAGATCATTTTTAAAAGATTGGCTCCATGAAAATTGATACTATCAACAATAAAAAATTTTATCGCGTTTTTGACGTATGCGAAAAAGAAGATTTAAAGGACTTAAAACAATCAATCGATTTACAATTTGCCAGCAATAATATTGTATGGAATTGGCCGCTTTATCAAACTAAAAATAATTTACATTTTACTTTTAAAAACAATAAACCTTTTAATAAGTTAAAGAATAAAATTACTAAAACTGTTCACACCCATATAGATAAAAACCTAACCCTAAGTACTTGTTGGGTCAATTTATCCGCTGAAGATAATACTTATGCTTTTCACACCCATCACACTCCATTAACCTGTGTTTTTTATTTACAATGTAAGGACTCGATCTATGGAACTTCCTTAGAAAAGGAGCAAATCATTATGCCGGCCATCCCTAATTCTGTATTAATGTTTGAAGGTTCTATCTCACATGGCATTACTTTAATGCCGAACAAGATTTTTACAGGGATCGACTGTTACCGCTATTCAATAGTTTTTGACTTCATTAGGAAGAGATAGATGATCTAAAGACATTGACCGGCCCATCAGGGTATATTATAAAGTAATTCTAGGAATTAATATGCTGCAAAAAGTAAACTTTTTACCCGGATTTAATAAACAAGTAACTCCCACAGGGGCTGAGGCTCAATGGACCGGCGGAGATTATGTCCGGTTTAGATATGGTACACCTGAAAAACTAGGTGGCTGGGACCAATTAGGCGGGGACAGTTTAACTGGAGCCGCAAGAGCACTTCATCATTTTGATGACAACGCGGGCATTAAATATGCAGCGATTGGTACGAACCGAATTTTATACGTCTATTCCGCTGGCCAATACTACGACATTCATCCTATCAACAATACAATTACCGGCTGTGATTTTTCTACCACGATGGGACAGCCGACTGTCACCCTAACTTTCCCTTCCCCTCATGGAATGGATGAAGATGATATTGTTTATTTAGATAATGTTACGGCGTTAACAGGCTCTAGCTTTGCCGTTTCAAAATTTGAAGATAAAAAATTTATGGCAACGTCCGTTCCTACAGCAACGACTATTACGATTACAATGACCACTAACGAAACAACAGGCAGTACTTCTAATGTCGGAAGTGCGCGAGCTCAAACTTATTATACCGTTGGACCAGCTCAGGAACTTGGCGGATTTGGTTTTGGTACAGGACAATGGTCAGGAACAGCTTCCGGTCCAGCGACAACAACTTTAGCAACAACGATTGCAGCCGATGCTGGAGTCACCACTGTAGTCTTGACCAGTTCAGCAGCTTTTCCATCTTCAGGAACCATTAGAATAGGGACTGAGGATATTACTTTTACGGCTAACGATACCGGCACAGGAACATTAAGTGGAGGAGCGCGTAATGCTAATGGAACAACTTTAGCCGAGCATACAGCAGGCGCTACGATAACTAATATTTCTGATTATGTTGGCTGGGGCGACTCTTCCTCGGACGAAGTTACTCTAGAACCCGGTATGTGGGTGCTTGATAATTACGGAACGACACTCATTGCTCTTATTTATAATGGTAAATGTTTTGAATGGGATTCAACTCTTTCTAATGCTACGGATACACGAGCGACTGTGATTGCAGGCGCTCCTACAGCCTCGCGACATATGCTAGTTTCACCTACTGATCGTCACTTAATTTTCTTGGGAACGGAAACAACGATTGGTGGTTCTACGACTCAAGACGACATGTTTATTAGGTGGTCGGATCAGGAAAGTACAAGTGATTATACACCGACGGCAACCAACACAGCCGGCACACAACGACTCGCGAATGGTTCTAAAATTATGGGTGCTATTCGAGGCCGGGATGCTATTTATATCTGGACCGATGCAGCACTCTTCTTAATGCGTTTTGTAGGTCAACCTTTTACCTTTTCATTTGAATCAGCCGGTACTAACTGCGGACTCATTGGAAAGAATGCATGTATAGAAGTAGATGGTACCGCTTTCTGGATGTCAGAAAATGGATTCTTTCAATACGCAGGTCAACTTCAGTCGATGCCTTGTCTTGTGGAAGATTATGTTTTTGATGACTTAAATAGTACATCTAGAAATTTAATTAACTGCGGGCTTAATAACTTATTTGGAGAAGTGAACTGGTTCTATTGCAGTAGCGGCTCCAACGTCGTGGACCGGGTGGTTACTTATAATTATTTAGAATCAGTAATGCTTAAAAAACCGATATGGTACACTGGAAGCCTGTCAAGAACAGCATGGGAAGATTCTTCAATCTATGATAAACCCCATGCCTGTTATTATAATAATGCCGATGATGTTTCCTACGATGTCGTGGGTAATACCGACGGTATTACAATCTACTATCAACACGAAACAGGGACCGATCAAGTGGATTCAGGAGGATCCGTAACTCCTATTCTAGCTGAAATTACTTCAGGAGATTTTGATATTACTCAAAAAAGAGCGGCACAAGGACAGCTTTTAGGAGCTCCTGACATGCGGGGCGATGGAGAATACATTATGAAGATTAGAAGATTCATCCCTGATTTTCTTACTCAGACCGGGGACACTCGAATCACTTTAATGTTGAGAGACTACCCTAATGATACGGCTGCCGGTTCTTCACTAGGACCCTTTACAATTAGCTCAAGTACGACTAAAATAGATACTCGCGCAAGAGCAAGAGCTATTGCACTTAAAATAGAAAACACAGCAGTTTCTCAGGACTGGAAGCTCGGAACATTTAGACTGGACATACAACCAGACGGGAGAAGATAATGGCCATACCTTTTTATAACCCAGCAGACCAAGCAATCTATCAAGGAGGAGAACATTTTATTCCTCAAGAACGATATCGATTAAATTATACTCCTTCCACAGCACTAGCTAGTACCATTGGAGGCACCGGAGGAGTTACACGTACGCAAGCAGCCATTCCTTATATCTGGCCTCCTCAAGGTGGCGGAGATGGTGGCGGCGGAGGTGATAATGTATTTGGGTACGATCCTAATCAAAATTTAGGTTCAACCAATATAACTGATTATGAAGCCGATGCAGCTGGAGTAGGTTCTACATGGGCAGGATCATTGGCTAAATTAAAAGATGATCTCTCTAACCTTCCTACCCCTACAAATCTTTTAAGAAAAGGAATTATGAAGTGGAAAGCAAAGAGAGAGGCTAAAAAAGCAGAAAAAGTTGCACAACAAAAAATAGAGCGTGAACAAACTATAAAAGATTATTCTACTTGGAAAAGTCCTTCAGGACGTGATCATGAGGGCACAGGAGGAATTGGTAGTCCCGAATCTAAAAAAGGAGCAGCACCAGGACAACCAGGAGCAAGTAAGGATTGGAGAGCTCAAGGCGGAAGGATTGGATTTAAAGATGGTCTATCCGCATATCAATTATTTAAATTAAAAGAACTAGGTTATCCACATGCGGGTTCTAATCCCGGTGGCTATGGTGGACTCGCGGTACTTAGAGATATTCTCAAGCTTCATAAGTATAAAGACGGCGGAAGAATTGGTTATCAAAATGGAGAATTTGTAGAAGATGTTAATGTTGAAGGCCCAGGTTTTGATGTCAATGAAAATCTGATGGCTTCAGACGATAACAACACACGGATTTTAGAAAACTTATTTGAAAAATACTTAGAATTAGGGTTCTCTCCTCAAGACGCAGAAATAAAAGCAATGGAAGAATTTGAATTAATGAGTCAGGGACCTGAACAAGATCAAGGCATAGCGAGTCTGGTTTAATGGCAAAAATTACACAAGCTTTAACCCGTGCAAGTGCAGAATACGATCAACGGACTCTTCAATCTTTAATTCGAGATCTAGACGCTGTTATCAATAAACTAAACACTACTTTTCAAGAAGAACTTAAACAAGAGGTAGACGCTCAAGCGTTCTTTATTGAATAATGGCTGTAATTAATGAATATAAAATGTATGGAGTCACCAGCACATCTGCTGAAGGACCTATTAAATTCTTTGGGACTGATCCAGTTACATCAGCACAACTTCCTTTAATTAGTGAAACCTATATTGTTAAATCATTACATGTGACGAATAAATCAGGATCAAATACCCCCACGATTACCATTACGAACAATGGTTTTCAGGTGATTAATACCCAAACTTTAACAGCTGCTACCAGCGTAGAGATTTTAAGCAATCCGATGGTGGTGGAAGGCGATACAGTTTTATCCTATACCACAGTCGGAACGGTGACCGATGGCGTAGACATTACCATTAGTTATTTAAACATTAAAAAGGAGGTTACGATATAATGGAACTTAAACCGGCAAAAGTGACAACAACGATCAGTAATTTGAAAACAGGGGAGAAATATAAGACCGAAGAAGAGTGGAAAGCTAAGGGAATTGACGAAAAAGACATCCGAAGAGATGTCCATGTCCTGATGCCGAAGCTTGATTTGTTCGGTAAAACCAAGTAGGTTCAAAATTTAGGCTAAATTATGACAAAACCACACAGACAGCATGGTATAGGATCCCTGGCACCCGATGAAAAAATCGTAGGTAAACCAGGAGGTCTGGTTGAACCCGGTGTTAAACAATACGGTATCTTTAAAAAAATTAAAAAAGCAGTAAAGAAAGTAGTTAAAAGTCCTTTAGGAAAAATGGCTATCATTGGTGGCCTAGGTGCGATTCCTTTTGGAGCTTCGGGTACAAGCCTATGGGGAAGAGGCCTTGGAATGTTACGTAACCGAGGAATATTAGGAGCAGGTAAGATGTCCCTAGGACAATCTCTACATGGTACCGCTAAAGCTGGTAGTATGTTCTCTAGAGCAAAAGACGCACTTGGCAAATTTGGCTATGGCAAATCAGCACTATTAGGTTTAGGTGCAGCCGGAATGGCTCTACCTTTTATGGCAGGCAAAGTAGATGATGAAGAGGAAGAAGATGACTGGTCAGTAACTCCTTCAAGTATTACTAACATTAGAAACATGGCAAGATTACAAGACCCAAGTTTAGCTTTTTTACCGAGACCTGAATATACTCAACCAGGATTTTATGCAGCCCAGGGTGGTATAGCAAATTTAGCTAACGGTGGCGGAGTAGCAGAAGCTCAAGCAGAACAAATGTTAAAAATGGAATATCAAAAGTATCGTAACCAAGGGGGCACAATGTCCTATCAACAATTTAAAATGGCCGTGTTACAACAGGCTCAGGCTCAAGGACCCATGGCTCAGGGACAACCTCAAATGGCTCAGCCACAAATGGCAGCGTATGGGGGAAGAATGGGATACCAAGGTGGCGAACTCGTAGAAGATGCATCCATGGTTGAAGAAACACCCACAGGAATGATGGAAGAAAATGTCGAAGAGGTTCAAGGAGAGCCAACAAGAGAACAGCTCGAAGCTTTAGCAATGGAAATTTTCCAATTACGATTAGAAGAATTAGATGAAGAGCAGTTAATGATTGTCTATCAAGCGGCAATGGAGCAACAACCTGAAGCAATGGCTATGCAAGAAGAAGACATTCAGTTCGATCCTCAGATGGCGGGTCCTCAGATGGGAGCCCCTGCAATGGCAGCTGAAGGTGGACTCATGAGTTTGGGCGGCATGGAAAAAGATTATAGACAAGAAGGTGGCTTTGTGCCATTAGGTAAAAAGGAAAAGGCTGATGATGTTCCAGCCCGACTTAGTAAAAACGAATTCGTCTTTACCGCAGATGCAGTTAGAAATGCAGGTGGTGGAGACATAGATCAAGGCGCTGAAGTCATGCAGAATATGATGAATCATTTAGAATCAGGCGGACAGATCTCAGAAGATTCTCAAGGCGCCCAAGGGATGTATAATAATATGAAACAATTAGAAACAAGGATAGCATAATGACAACAAAAATAATAGAAGCCAAAAAAATACTGGAAACATATGCACCAGCGGGTGAGTTTCTAGCATACATCAACAAGGAAGAAGCTGAAATTTTAAAAAGTTTAGGAGCTTCGGGTACTCTTGTTGAAGAAACAGGTATCCCTTCTTTCCAATTACCTGGCTATTTAGAAGACACCGCAAAAGATTATGCCAAACAGGCAACGGCAGCTTACTCCGTACCGATCGATACAAGTAAATTTACTGGACAACAATTTGTTGCCGGCGAAGATCCTTTACAAACTTCGGCCATTAATTTAGCCCAACAAGGTGTTGGATCGTACGCTCCTTACCTACAAGCAGCTCAAGCAAATATTACGGCTCAAGGAGGATTGACAGGCCCAACAGCTTATCAACCTTTCATGTCTCCGTACCAACAAGATGTGATTGATACATCACTAACAGAATTCGATAAACAAGCACAAATTCAACAACAAGCTTTAAGAGATCAAGCAGTCGGAATCCCTGGTGCCTTCGGCGGAGGACGTGAAGGTGTTCAACAAGCTGAATATCAAACAGGAAGTGATCGAAATCGAGCCATGCTTCACGCAGGATTATTACAACAAGGCTACGGCCAAGCGCAAGCCGCAGCTCAACAAGCCTTTGCTAATCAAGGTATCCTAGGATCTCAACAAATGAATTTATCTAACTTCCAAAGAGCAGGACTTGGAGCAGATGTAGGAGCTCTCGGACAACTGGGAAGTATGAGACAAGCACAAGAACAAGCAAGATTAACAGCGGACCAACAAGCAGCACAGACCGGAGCCTATGAACCTTACGGAAGATTAAGTCAGTATGGTCAAGGGATTACCGGACTTACAGGTGGAGTCGCAGCGGCACAATATGCTCAGCCTCAACAACAAAGTCCTTGGTCATCTGCATTAAGTACCGCTCTAGGAGTGGGAGGTTTATATCAAAAGATGTTCCACCCTCAACCTTTAATAGGAAATATACGTTAATGAGAACTTTATCTAGACCCATGTTCAATTGGGGTGGCCCCGTTAAACAAGGGGTTATGCATGGCATCAGAGAACCATATAAACATGGTACTCAAGCGGCGCTGGTAGGAAACCCAGTCTATCCTAAAACAGGAGGCAGGGAACATCATGGATACACTATTCCACTTTCATTAGGATGGGCGGCGCTTCAAAGAATGTTAGGTGGTCAGGCTGTTAAACAAGTGGGTCAAAAAGTAATAGGTAGTGCGGCCACAGGAGAGATGGCGAAAAAAGGTATACAAGAAAGTATTAAACGTGCTGCAGGTACCGGTACAGGCACGGGAATTGCTTCAACAGCTCCTGCTCATGGATTCTTTCGAAGTGCATGGGAAGGAGATCCAATGGTAAGAAGTGCTAAGTGGTTATATCGTACGTTAAAATCTCCAACAGCAAAATCATGGGGACAAAAAGCAGCTAAAACAATTGTCTCTCCAACAGGAGCATTAACAGCTGGTTGGTTTGGTTATCCTGCTATAAAAGGTGCATTCAAAAAAGAGGAACCTGTAGTAACAGGCGTAGAGAAACCGGGTGGATATCCCGGTGGCACAATTGTAGAAGAAAAAGCTACACTGTCTAAAGCCCAAAGAGATGCTTTTGCTCTAGCTGAACGAAACAAAAGAGTTCAAAAATATTTAGACCTGATGGGCTATGACCGATCTAAAAAGACAGCGATCGCGGATGCTCTCATCGATGCAAGTAAAATTGTAAGCGATAGAGGAACGTTAGATAAGAAAAATATTACTCAAGAATTAATTAACCCTATTATCCAAGCAACAAGTAAACGACTAGACAAACCAGATCAAATTAGAGAAGCAGTCGGTCTGATGATGACTAAAGCTGGTCTTGAAAAAGAAATGTATGATGCGAAACCTGGAACCATTATGAAAAACGCACAAGACTTAGTGAAAACAGGTAGGTATACTATGGATGAAGCAATCGCTATCGCTACTAAAGGATCTACAGGAGTTCTAGCAGATATTCAAAGTGCCATAGCTGCAGGAAAAGTAGGCGCAGGAGACTGGGTTTCTTTTATAAGAGCAACTGGAGCTGAACATGGTGAAAACGTAGAAGTTATAACAGACGAACAAATAAAAGAGAAATATAAGGATAAGGATAAAATACCTACTGCTATGGAAATCATAGCTGCAGAAGGTATTACTAACGATGGTATTTATGTTCTGGGTTCCGAAACAGTAAGAATTAAAGACGGAAAAGTAACTCAACTTAGGTAGGAGGATAAATGGCATCTCTTCAACAAGCATTTGCTTCCTCTCCTGCTGATAAAAATAATAAAGTAGGAACATTTGAATCAGTCCT
>Ga0114899_1001557_pt1 | contig 13363 bp, 10 predicted proteins | sample MalvireepMed_215_FD_83497 | JGI IMG/M metagenome (GOLD analysis project Ga0114899, IMG submission 83497) | Marine viral communities from the Global Malaspina Expedition - Malaspina viral metaG DeepMed_215 | ecosystem: Environmental > Aquatic > Marine > Oceanic | place: Mediterranean Sea... | reverse complement strand
GGACTGTCACTCCAATCTTGCTCATCAATCATTGCCAATGCGCTAAAATTTAATACTGTATTGTGAGGTAAATCTTTAAATACTGCTGCTATTACAAAATCTCGAGTTAGTTGTTCAACTTTGACTGTCAAAATTTGCCCAATCGGATTTTCCTGAGAAAAATATTTTTCAGCGAGACTTTGGTTGATGGCGAGACTGCTATTATCACTCAGGGCCTTTTTCATATTACCTGCAATGACATCAAAGTCGAACATCTCAGCGGTTGCGGGATCGGTCCATGTTATGTTTTCAGAGTAATTATTATTACCAGAAATGACTACCGTATTTAGTGAGTTGAATCGGGTAGCATGATCAATCTCTTGTGCAAAGAATCGTTGCAATGCATCTTTTGCTAGTCCAGGCGCGCGTGACATCGCAATTGGCTCTCTTCCTGGCATGTTAAATGTAAAGTTGAGTCGATGTAACCGGTCTGAATTTTTCCAGTGTTGATCATATGATAATTCATCTTTAACAAATAAAATAATCAAAATACAAGCCGCCAAACCAAAAGCGAGCCCGATTATATTAATAAAACTATATAGTTTGTGATTAGTGATATTACGAAATGCGACATTTAAATAATTCTTAAACATAAGTATTTCTCCAATTATTTAACTAGCTAAGCGAACGTTTTCTGTAACCACTTGTCCGTCAAACAAGTTAATGGTTCTACAGGCATAATCTGCGTGGGCTGGAGAGTGAGTAACCATAATGATAGTGGTTCCTTCTTCATTTAAACTGCGTAACATTTCCATCACTTCTTGACCATGAATGCTGTCTAAATTTCCTGTAGGTTCGTCAGCCAATATCATTGCTTGACCGCCAACTACGGCTCGAGCAACAGCGACTCGTTGTTGTTGACCCCCCGATAATTGGCTCGGCATATGTTTTGCTCTGTGGGCAATCCCTACTTTGTCCATGACTTTTGCGACTTTTTCTTTGCGCTCTTTTACGGGCACATTGTGGTATAACAATGCGAGTTCGATATTCTCTTCGACACTGAGCTCATCAATTAAGTTAAAGCTTTGAAAAATGAAACCAATATTGTGTTTTCGGATGTTGCTTAGAGCTGACTCAGAATAATTCGCAACGTCCTCATCCATAAAATAGTAGTTGCCAGAAGAGGGACTATCTAACATGCCAATCGTATTTAAAAGTGTGGATTTACCGCAACCAGATGGCCCCATGATAGCGACGAATTCGCCTTGTTCGATTTCCATATTGACGTTATCAAGTGATACTGTTTCTACGTCGTGAGTTTGGTAAACTTTTGAAATATTGTGTAGTTTTAACACGTTGCTATCCTTTTAGTTAGATTTGAATTATGAATTTGTTAACTTGATCAGTTCGATATTTTGGTAACTGGAATAGGGGCTGATGATTACTTTTTCACCGATTTCTAACCCTTCTATAACTTCGATGCTAAGATTATTTCTTCGGCCTAATTTAATGTTCCGCTTGACTGCTTGTTTGCCATCAGCAGTGACTACAAAAATCCAGTTGCCGCCAGTATCTTGAAAGAAGGCGCCGTTAGGGATAATTAGCGTTTCATTAGCGTCGCCTAAAGTTAATTTGGCTTGTACTGTCTGTCCGCGTCGCATTAAGCTTGGTTGTTCATCGACAAATTTTAAGTCGACTTCGAATTGTCCGTTCTTAACCTGTGGGTAGATCTTAGAAATTTGTGCCTGGTAAACAATACCATTTTTTTCAAAGCTAGCATTTTGGCCTATGTTGGTTCTAGAAATATAAAACTCGTCGATGCTCGAAGATAATTTATAATCATCAGGATTATCAATCTGACCTAGTCGTCCGCCTGGACTGATGCTTTGGCCTTGCTCGACATCAAAGCCTGAGAGTTTTCCATCGAGAGGCGCTCTGACGTTCATTGCATCCAGGTTATTGCGAGAGATCTGTAAGTTCTTTTTTAACTGGTCGCCGCTAGTCTTTAAAAAAGATAGTTGCTGTTGCTGCATTTTTGCGTCAGTTGACTGGCTCTCTAGGGTTACTTCTTTGCGATTGACTAAGTACTCGAGCTCATCTTGCGTATCTTGATAATTTGTATTGGCAATAGTGCCACGCTCTACTAATAGTTTTTGACGCTCAGCTTGGCGAGTTAACTTCTTTATTTGGTAATTGAGCTCCACTAAATTTCTTTTGTGGTTTAAACGGTTTTGCTCTAGTGATAGTTCTATTGACCTCATGTTATTGAGTTGCTCCGCGACCATGGCCTCATTTTGGGTCACGCTAAGTTGAAGTGATGTATTAGATAATTCGACTAACAAGTCTCCCGCACTTACTAATGCCCCTTCTTCAACAAGTATTCTTTCTACTCGACCACCTTCAATCGCATCAAGATAGACTGTTTTTGCGGGGACGATACTAGCTCTTATCGGGATAAAATCTTCGAATTTTCCTGTTTGTACGGTAGACATAATGATGCGTTTTGTTTCTACCTGTAATGAACGTCCCTCAAATTGAGTCAGCGCGTTATAGCTGAAATAACCTATCAACAAAACCAATGAAGCTAATGGCAGCCATTTTTTTAAGGGGGGGGTCTTAACCGCTATTTTCTTATCCATATTTGCGCCTGAAACTGCAGCTGAGTCAGATGCTCTCGATGGCATTTTAATTTGTTTTAAAGGTTTTTTGACAGCCGCCATAACTTTAGGATCTCTTAGTTTATATTAATTTGGGTAGTATGTACCTGTATAGCAAAGCATGTGCCAATCTTAACTTGTTGTTTTTAAAGGTATAAGATGTTGGTGTACGATATCGTACAAAGCGAAGTGTACGTTATCGACCATTTTGTGCGATACTGAACAGATGATTTGAATGAATAGCATCGGTGGATTAAGTGTCTAAAATAAACGGATCGATCTTAATTGTGGATGACGATAACGATATATTGATCGCAGGTAAACTATTGCTGCGTCGTTTCTTTACTCACGTCGAGACATGTAATCAGCCACAAAATATTCCCAATAAATTATTAGAAAATAATTTTGACGCGATTTTACTTGATATGAATTTTGGTCCAGGTGAAAGTAGTGGTGAGCAAGGATTTTTTTGGCTAAAAAGAATAATTGAGATAAATCCACAAGCGGTAATTATCATGATAACGGCTCATGGCGGAGTTAACGTTGTTGTTGAGGCGATGAAGCTCGGAGCGACAGATTTTATCGCTAAACCTTGGCAGAATGAAAAGTTAGTAGCAACTTTATCTTCTGCAGTGCAGCTGGGCAAAAGTCGTATTGAGACCAAAGAACTAAAAGACAAAAATCAATTACTGACTCAAGTTATAGTAGAACCTTCTTCTCAAAAGCTTTTAGGTCACTCAAAAGTGATGCAAAACGTGATGAGTTTAATCGAGCGATCAGCACCTACTGATGCCAATGTATTGATCCTAGGTGAAAACGGTACAGGAAAAGAGTTAATTGCTAGAGAGTTACATCGAAAAAGCCATAGGGCAGACCAAATATTTATGTCGGTCGACCTTGGGGCTTTATCTGAAGGGCTTTTTGAGAGTGAACTATTTGGATATAAAAAAGGGGCTTTTACCGGCGCAAACCATGAGCGGATAGGGCGTCTATTGGCAGCTAATGGTGGAACTCTTTTTTTAGATGAGATTGGCAATGTACCATTACATTTACAAGCTAAATTATTGACTGTACTTGAACAGCGTAAAGTTACTCCGCTAGGCGCTAACCAAGCAATCGAGTTCGATGTCAGAGTTATTTCTGCCACAAACCTGACTCAACAAGCTTTAGGTGACAACGAAAAATTTCGTCAGGACTTACTCTTTCGTCTCAATACGGTTGAAATAATTGCCCCACCCCTGAAAGACCGTCATCAGGACATAGAAGAGATCGCAAACTATTATGCAAGAATCTACTGCAAGAAATATCAAAAAGTAAACAAAACTATCTCTCCCACAGCCCTAGAGTCTCTTCGTTTGTATCATTGGCCTGGTAATGTCCGCGCCTTAAAACATGCAATGGAACGCGCGATAATTCTCTCTCAGAGTGAGCATTTAGAGGTCAATGACTTTCAACTTGAAGTGACTGGAGCTGATGAAAAAGTGATCGCCAATGAACCATTGGTAAGTAAAAATAAAGAGGTTTCTGACGCAATGGAAATTTCACAAACACAATCTGAAGATTTGAACTTGGCAAGATTAGAAAAACAAACGATAGTCACGGCACTCAGAAAACATCGATACAATATTTCACATTCGGCAAAAGAATTAGGTTTAACTCGAACTGCTTTATATCGAAGGATGGAAAAATATGAACTTTAACCAGTTTTCATTTTTAATATCAGTCCGCGCGTTTTTATTGTTTTTGACATTGCTATTGCTGGTTAAATTAGTGTCAATGCCAGGATATATCACAACAACCATTTTTATCACGCTGATCGGATTGGTACAAATGATTGCATTGTACCGTTTTATAAGTAAAACAAATGCTGAACTCACACGGTTTCTAGAAGCGGTTAAATACGATGATTTCGGGCAACGATTTGAGTTAAATCAGTTTGGCGCCGGCTTTTCTGAATTGAGTCAACAATTTACAAAAATCTTAAATAAAAATAAAAATGAAAGAGCCAAATATCAGTCGGAATTACAGCACCTAAAAGCAATTGTAGAACACGTTCCTGTTCCTCTGATTAGTTTGCAATCGTGTGGTGAAATAAACTTATGGAATCACAGTGCTCGGCGACTCTTTGGACAGCACAAAATTGAAAATATCAACGACCTCAAGTCATTCGGTAGTGATTTTTACCAACACTTTAATAATATTCATGTGGCTGAAAGGCGCCTGATTAAATTTGAAAATGACGGAGTTGAGCTACTATTAACGATATCTGCTAGCCAAGTTATCATCGCTGGTGAATCTGAATATTTAGTCAGCCTACAAAATATTCAAAACGAACTTGACGTGGCACAATTACAAGCTTGGCAAGATTTAGTTCGAGTATTAACCCACGAAATAATGAATAGCATTACTCCGGTAGCATCATTAGCCAAAACTGCAGCTGACCTAGTTGTTGATGCTAAGACAAAAATAAACGCGCACCCGGAAGTAATTGAAGATTTGAATGATGTCGCAGATGCGGTTAATACGGTGGCTCGCCGTAGCGACAGTTTGGTTCAGTTTGTCAGTAGTTATCGTCGACTAACTAGATTACCAGCACCGAATAGGCAAACGGTCCAAGTCGAACGGCTATTTAGAGATGTTGAAGCGCTAATCAATAGTGAATGGTCGCTTAAGAATATCCTGCTAACAACCGCTATTAGGCCGTCAGGTCTTGAAATTAATGTTGATATAGATATGTTTGGTCAAGCACTGATTAACTTACTTCGAAATGCCGAACAAGCTTTTGAAGAGCACAAAGAGGTTTGTAATACTGCTCCTCAGGTCACATTAAGTGCTCGAATGAATCGAGTGGGGAAAGTGGTGTTTGATATTAAAGATAATGGCCCCGGTATTTCTCAAGAGATCATTCAAAAAATATTCGTGCCTTTATTTACTACTAAACGAGAAGGTTCTGGCGTTGGACTAGCCTTGACTAGACAAATAATAATCGCACACCAGGGGCAAATTAAATGTCGTAATCTTGAAGGTGGCGGTGCTCACTTTAGCTTAACATTCTAACATCAAATCTAAAGCTATTCGGTAAGATATTCTCCGCCAGAATACACGTTTAAGATTCTTAGAGTGTAACTTACTCTGTCGGCCCAAGGGGTGAAATTTAACGACATTATCATTCCAGCATAAACTCTAAAATTAACTTTAACGATAGAGTTAGAAGTAGTCATCGTTATTTTTATTGTTCATTCGGTTCTATCAGTGAGAAATAAAAAAGCCTGGCAATTAAACATCAATTGTCAGGCTTAATTTGAAGTTATTACTAGTCGTTTTTTAGACTACAGCAGCTTCTCCATTTAACGTTTTTGAACGCTTCATCGGCTGTAACTTTTTATAAGTGAGACAGCGCCATAACCATTCAAGAGGGCCGAACCGGAAAGCTTTTAACCACAAGGTTGAGATAATAAGTTGACCGAAAATAATCGCAGCTACAATTAACATTTGATCAGCTCTTAATATCTGGCCAAACATTGACTGTCCGTATCCGTAGAAGATAAAGCCTAATATTAAACTATGCATTATATAGTTTGTTAGTGCCATACGGCCAATAGGAGCAAAAATGTCTAATACTTTGCGCATAAAATTCGTTTGGTACATCCAAACCATGGCGCCTAGATATCCTGCAGCAACAACATATTGTGAAAACTGAAACATCCCACCAGCATTATTTCTAAGCATTCTAATATCCATAGTCGGTGGATACTGCATAATTGTAAGTGCGATCAATGTCGTTCCTAGTCCAACCAATAAACCTACAATTGCCAATGATTTGAAAATGGCACCATGTTTCTTAGGGTTGTTAAGCACGCCGCTCGCGACTAACCAATAGCCAATCATGAAAATAGGGAATAGCATCATTAGAGAGAAACCAATCGTTTGTCCCATCGCCCCTGGCGCACTCTCCGCTCGGAAGGCAACCCCATCGCTGTAACTACCAGTAACCGCTGTGATTTCCTCTTCAGCACTTTTTTGGCGCCTTTTCTTCGACTTGATGATACGGTCGGCGAAATGTTCTATTCTTTCTTCTCTTGTCATTTCGTCTACATCTTTAGGTTCTTCTTTTTTCGCATCACCTGCTTCTGTCTCGTCTCCTTCTGTTTTGGCAACAGTGCTGTCTTCAGCACTTGCTTCTAAGTCATCGGCACTGGATTCAATACCGTTTTGCTTGTCACTAGATGATGCCACTTCTTCTGTTTCACTGTTAACACTCGACTCGTCTGATGAAGTTTCTTCCTCTTCATCTTCCTTTTCTAGTGCTCCTTCAGCAATCAGCTTTTTAGACAACACAACAGCTTCTTGTCTTTCACTCCATTGTTCTGCGAGTTCATTGTTGTCATTAGTCAAACCATGCCAGGTACCCATACCAATACCAATAACAACAGGTAAGCATAGAACTGAAAGCCCAAACCTAAGGAAAGAACGTGGTTTCGAAAAGCGACTAAAAAATTTGGTTTTGGTTAATTGTACCCATCCCAAAAGCAATAAACCGGCAAAGGCATAATCGTGCAATATATCGCCGTCCCAAATAAAGATGTAGTGCGCCATACCAAAAATAAACAATGCGCTCATACGACGAACAAACATTGACGCAAAAGGTCTACCGGATTGCTGTGCTTTGATTAACATTACAGCAAAGCCCATGCCGAATAGTAGGGCAAATAACTTATAGAATTTTCCTTCAACGAATAGTTTTACAAAAAAGCTTGCACCGTAGTCGTACCCGTTAAGACTAGAGTCAAAACGACCGAGCTCTGATGTTGGACGATTAAACCATTCGATGTTCATCATCAAAATGCCAATTAAAGCGATGCCACGTAGTGAATCCATTACTCCAAGTCGTTCAGAGCTTGGGACTGGTTCGAGGTTTTCGTGGGGGGGAGAGGGAATTAATTGCTCTCCGTTATCGGCTTTCATCACAGCGGATGTGCCTAGTTGCGGGTCATTATTCTCGTTATTTTCTGACATGACAAACCTCCTAATTACGGCGTAGTCTTGGGCGTTTTGTGAAATAAATGGAAATAAGGTATTAAATTTTAATTGGCCTATAATAGATGAAATATGAAAATGGGTTAAATGAAACTATGTAACAAAAAAGCAGTAAATGTGTATAAGTGTGTCTTAGTGTGCTGTTTGGGTGACACAGTGTTTAAAAAACCTTATAGAACAATATGTAAGGATAGTTCAAAGTTAACTTAATAGTAGTAATTTATGATGGAGTATTCCATTTATTGAGAGATAATTCCAATAATGCGATTAATCTTTATATTAATAATTTTAGTGCCAATATTCAGTACTAACCAATCAGCTCTTCTAGCCGTGGAAGCCAAAGAGGCTGAAGATATTGTCAATATCTCAAACTACCAAGGTCAAGTTGTTTATCTGGATTTTTGGGCCTCCTGGTGTATTCCTTGCCGTAAATCTTTCCCTTGGTTAAATAAAATTCGTCAAATGTATTCTAAGAAACAATTGACCATTGTGGCGGTCAATTTAGATAAAGATCCAGAACTCGCCGCCGATTTCCTAAAAAAATATCCAGCAAGTTTTGGTATTGTTTATGACCAAGCTGGTCTATTGGCAAAAAAGTATCAGATCCCGGGAATGCCAAGTAGTATATTGTTTGATCACAATGGCAAAGTGATTGGAGCTCATAGTGGCTTTTTTAAAAAGAAAATAGACCAGTATGAACAGACTATAGCAAATGCTATCAGCCAATTACCGAACACCATAAATCAGGAGTAGCTTTGTGAAATCGACCTATTACATAATATTTTTAAGACTATTTAGTGTTGTCAGTTTATTAATTATTAGTGGCTGTGCCTCTATGGGGGTTGAACCTTGGGAACGTGATCTGTTAGCTAAAAATGAAATGTCGGTGAATAGCTCGCCAATGGATCAATCGATTGATGAGCACATTTATTTCAGCAAAGAAGCCTCTAGCGGTGGGAAAAGTTTTGCTGGAGGAGGGTGCGGATGCAACTAATAAAAAATAATAAACAAGATAAAAAACAAAACTTATCTATTGCCGACAAGTTAGCCCTTGCTGCAACGGCTTTAGTTGGAGTTAGTGCAAATGCAGAGTCGGTTGATGAAGACGAATGGGAGTTTGTTGGTTCGATATTAGTTTATAGTGAGCCCGATAGAGTTTCAGCAGTTGAAGGGATTTTTACCGCCGATAAAATTTTTGGTGATAGCGCTAAGCTTAGTTATAAAGTAGTACTGGATAGTTTGACTGGCGCATCTGCCAATGGCGCAATAGCCCAGCGAGAAGTACAAACTTTTACTCGCCCTTCGGGTAATGGTCAGTACACTATCCAAGCGCAAGATACTCCTCTTGACGATACCTTTAAGGATACACGTGCTCAATTTAATGTCAGCTGGACAGACGCCTTAGAGCAAGATTCTCGTTATACAGTCGGTTCAAACTTATCAAAAGAATATGATTTTTTATCTTTAAGTATTAATGGGGAATACGCCAAAGATTTTGACCGTAAAAACACTACTTTATCTATCGGTACTTCATTGGCGTCAGATAGCTACAGTCCAGAAGGTGGCAGACCATTGGCGTTTTCATCTATGGTAATTAATCAAGGTCAATTTGCTGATCAGAATGAGCTGGATAATGCATTTAACGCGGCGCGAATTAACGGTGACGGTAGCATTGATACCGCTGAGTTATTGCTCGGTTGGACTCAAACGGTAAACCGCCGAATGTTATTTCAACTGAATTATAGTTATGCCGATATGAGTGGTTATTTAACCGACCCATTTAAAATAATATCGGTGATTGATCAAGCCGCAGTAGCGCAAGACTACATTTATGAAAACCGACCAGACTCAAGAAGCCAACATACTATTTATGCTATGGGGAAATACCATTTGGACGATTCGGTTTTAGATTTTTCTTATCGCTATTTAACGGATGACTGGGATATTACTTCACACACTATTGATTTTAAATGGCATTTGTTTGGCGCTAATAATACTTTTTGGGAGCCGCATCTTCGTTTTTACCAACAAGCTGCAGCCAATTTTTATATCCCCTATTTAATCGATGGTCAGTCGTTACCACAATTTGCCAGCGCAGACTATCGAGTGGGGGAAATGGACGCAGTAACTATTGGACTGAAATACGGTTTTTCTTTGAGTGGCGGCAGTCAAATAGAGATCCGTGGTGAATATTATAAACAAACCCCTAAGGCTAACACTGCAGAAATGGTTGCGGCAGTGGATGGATTGGATATTTATCCTGAAATTGATGCTTTTATTTTGCAAATGACTTACTTCTTTAAATAGGCTTCTATTTGTTCGATGGACAATTATCAAAAAATATGACCGATTATCAGGTTATAAAAAAGAACAACTATTTCGCCGTTGAATTCCAAGCAATGGCGAGCCCTTGCGAAGTTTTACTCTATAGTGACAATAAAAAGTTGGTTAGGAAACTTGCTAAAATAGTTGTTGATGAAACTAAGAGAATTGAAGCTAAATACAGCCGTTATCAAAAAGATAACCTTTGTTGGGAATTAAATCATAGTAATGGTGAGCCAATTGCCATCGACTTAGAAACCTATAAGTTACTCGAATACGCGAAGCAGCTATATCAATTAAGTGATTTTCAATTTGATATTACATCGGGAGTGCTGAGGAAAATTTGGCAATTTAAACCTGGCGCAAAACCACCAACACAAAATAGCATTAAGCAGATTCTGCCTTCGATTGGTTTTGATAAAATCCAATATAACCAACAAACTTTTACAATGCCACAAGGAATGGAAGTTGACTTTGGAGGCATCGGAAAAGAGTATTGTGTTGATTCGGCAGCAAGCCTTATTAGTCCACTGTGTGAAAAAGAAAAAATCAGTTTCTTAGTCAATTTTGGTGGCGATCTAATTGCAGTTAACAATAACTCCTCACATCCCAGCTGGACTGTTGGTTTAGAAAATGTGGGGTCACAAGATAAATCTCAAACAGTTATCGAAGTCTCTCAAGGTGCAATTGCCACTAGTGGCAGCACAAAGCGAGTATTTGAATATCAGGGTAAACAATACACCCATATTCTTAACCCTATAACAGGTTATCCAGTTGAAGACGCACCACGCTCTGTCAGCGTATTTGCTCAAACTTGTTCTTTAGCGGGGGGGATGAGCACTTTAGCGCAATTAAAAGGAAGTGAAGCTGAATCGTTCCTAAAAGATTGTCAGGTTAAATATATTTGTTGCTGGTAATGAGTAACAAATTTGACATGTATTTAAGGCTAACAATTGGGGACAGGTTTAAACAAAAGATCTAATTTAGAAGGATCAAATGTCCGATAAGCTGTCATTCAGAATAGCGTTGCTTGAGGCCTCCTTAGCGCAAATGAACGATCACAGAATAACCGAATACATTTCTTAATTGGTTTCTATGAACGCAATCTAAAACTCAGCTTTCCGAGTCAACATCGTATTCAACCGACCTTGATAATGTCTATTTATTTTAAGGTATTCTTATTGAAACTAAACGATTAGGTGGCCAGTAATTTTGGGTAAATCTGCCGGAGGCCTATTGATGGTAATTCGCCGTGCGGGAATTTTAAACCTGCTTTTCTATCGTACTATCTCATTTGATTAGTAGGGTAATAGCTTGTTGGTTAATATCCAAACAAATAGTAGAAATCTGAATATAGGGATTATTAAATTAGGTTTTTTGCTGAGTGAATAATAAAAGCAAGGAGTTATCTTTGAAATTTAATCTGGTACGCTACTCCCTAAAATTTGCATTTGTTAGTACAGCATTATTCACAATAGCGATATCAATGGTTTGGGCCGGAGAGGCCGAAGACTTTGTCGCCAAGGTAAAAACACACTATCAAGAAACACTGACGATTAAGGCCTTCTCACTCAATAGTCACTTCACAAACAAGCAATATAGGGATCATAACTATTGGGACTACCAAACACCAAACGTATATATGTCGGTAAGAACGACTGAGGTGGATCTGGTAAAAAAGCATTTTTACGATAATGATATTATTTATTATGCTGGGGGGCGGCTATACGACAGAGTACAATTCCAGAATGATACAGAAAGCTTCTTTTATGAAAGAAGTGCCACAACCTATGGAAAAGCTGTTATCAGTAATGGCATGGATCGCTTTGATATAATTAAACGCTATATGGTTATGAATATTGATTTTCTGGCGGTAAGAGCGCTCCTTGAGGAAACCAATATTGAGGACAATATTACCCTTCGCCGCGACGAAACATCAGGGACAACGACCCTCATACATAAAACCTCTGATGATAATGTTGTCGATTATGAATTTAGTAATGCTCCATTACAGTTGCAGTCGATTAATCATCGGCCTCTGCGCGGAATTTTTGTCTATGATGACTATCAAACTACGAGAGGCATAACCTATGCCCGGTCCGTAAACTCATATTACAACGGCGATACCGAACCAACCTACGTAAAATTCAATAATCACTTTGAAATTATTGAAGAAGTAGACCCAGCCAAACTTCAAATTCCAGAAGGGTATGGCCCAGAACTCTTTAGAGGCGATGGGGTTCTGGTCTCAAAAGAAATTTCAAAAGATCTTTATCTGGTCACAGATTCTTCCGCCAGAATTAATAGTCTATTTAAAGTAAATGGCGATCAAATTATGGTATTTGGTGCAAGTGGTAATTCCAGGTTTGCAGAGAAAACAATAAAATTTATTCTTGACCAGTTTCCAAAAAAGAAAATCACCTCCGTTTATATTACCCATCCCCATGGACATCAAATTGCTGGACTCAAAGTCTTTGTCGATCAGGGTATCGAGATTCTTGCCGATGAGTATAGTATAGCTGCCATTAAAGCCTACCCAAGCTTCGCTGACGACATCTCTAGATTCAAGCTCCGCACTATTGAAGATGAGCAAGTCATTGGTGGCGCACATTTTTACATATTGGAAAATATGCACTCAAAAAGACAGGGTTTTGTATATTTCAAAGACGGCGGGATTATTTTTCAAGCACACTTTCTTCACATTCCCCTAGATAATACCATAGCTAAGGTAATTCCCAGTTACACTAAAACCTTTATCGATTTTGTTCGAGATAAGCAGCTTAAGGTCAATCGAATTGTGGGTAACTATAGAAACAACAATATTTCTGTTGAAGTCATGAATAAAACCTATGATACCCATAGTGATAATAATGGCGTTACGGCGCTGCGTTAAAGGTCAAAGACGAGCATTTTGCTTTGCTGTAGCTACCCTTCAAATAGAGCCTCACAACAGCCCGTTATTCAGACATGAGAGCCCTTCAAAACATAAAATCTGAACGGCAACTGTTGCAATAAAGGAGCCGTTCGGCAGATTCAGATGTTTCGATAGGCTATGTCCAAAAGCGGTCACTGAAACGAAAAGCTTTAGCCTGCAAATACGCATTTACGACGCTTTGATAATATTAAGTGATTGATTTGATTAATATAAAAAAATAGATTTTGTATTTACATGCACAAAAGTTCATGAATAATATTTGTAAAGCTCTGGAAACCCTATAAACTGGCACTTTATCAATAATTAATGCGCATTCATGGCGTTTACTGCAATGAATACGCTGTTATGAGTAGAATATGAATTCACAAATACTATTAGTTGTAGGGCTTGGAATTGTGAGTTCTCTGTTGTTTGCTATTGGTTACGGCGTGAT
>Ga0114899_1001553_pt1 | contig 13390 bp, 13 predicted proteins | sample MalvireepMed_215_FD_83497 | JGI IMG/M metagenome (GOLD analysis project Ga0114899, IMG submission 83497) | Marine viral communities from the Global Malaspina Expedition - Malaspina viral metaG DeepMed_215 | ecosystem: Environmental > Aquatic > Marine > Oceanic | place: Mediterranean Sea... | reverse complement strand
CTGATAATTTAAGCCTAATTTCTTGGGTCTAAATACCTAATTTTACCCGATAGGGCTCATTTTGCATGAAATACAAAGGGTATCAAAGCCACAGTTTCAGCCAAAATCCAGACGCCTGTTGATGTGTTCTTCCATTAGAACATAAGCAGTTGAAATATAGTGTAAGCACCAAAGCGTTTTGAAGATTATCATATTTGGAGGTTCTGGTTCAGGTACTACAACCCTGGCTCAATCATTAGCAGAAAAACTGCAATATGAGCATCTGGATGTGGATGAATTTTACTGGGTACAAACCATTGTGCCTTACCAGATAAAAATTGCCAGAAGTCAGCGTGTGAACAGACTCAGAAAAGCTTTGGAAGCCAGTGAAAACGTGGTGGTGAGTGGCTCTTTGGTGAATTGGGGCGAATACTGGAGCAGTGCTTTCGACCTAGGTGTGCTTTTATACCTGCCTCCAGATGTTCGGATGGAGAGGCTAAGAAAGCGGGAAGTGATGAGATATGGTGATCAACTTCAATCAGACCCAGACCTTAAGGCCCAATCTGAAGAATTTCTGAATTGGGCACAACAGTATGATAATCCCAGTTTTGACGGAAGAAACATTGCTGAACACAAGAAATGGGCAAAATCGCTAAATTGTCATTGTCTGGAGATTGGTGATCTATCCAATGAGCAGAGAATCAGTGAGGTTTTGAAGGCAATGAAGCTCCATGAAGTTTAAAAATAATGAAAATGATGCCCTGATCTTAAAAGCAGGAGAAGGCAGAGTCTATAGCTGCGGCAGTATGACGGCCATTTTTAAGGCCGATGAAAATGAAACTGCTGAAAAATACAGTATCTCAGAATGGTGGCTGGAACCCAATTCAGATGGTCCGGGGCCTCATTCCCACGAAGAAAATGATGAGGTATTCTATGTTCTTGAAGGAAAACCTTCTGTTCTTATCGGAGACAAATGGATTGATGCAGACAAAGGCACATTTCTAAGAATTCCAGCCAAAACCACCCACGACTTCGTCAACTGTACCAATGAAAAAGCAGGAATGCTGAATTTCTTTATTCCTGGAGGATTCGAGAGAGATATGCCCGCCATTGTAAAATGGTTCGAAGAGAATCCTTAGTCGGGACACATTCGGCAACAATCGTTTCTGCTCATGCTGAATGATAAACCTCCCTTTCCCACTCGGCCAGCTTAGGGTTCATCCACCTGAACCACAAAGGTGGAATGGCGGCCAGCATGATCATGGCCGGATAACCAGAAGGCAATTGTGGAGATTCATCATAGTGCTTCAGCACCTGATACCTTTTAATGGCATTGGCGTGACGATCTGAATGCCTTTGCAACTGGAAAAGAAAGAAATTACTGAGCCTGTGGTTGGAGTTCCAGGAATGCATTGGGTTAACTCTTTCATACTTTCCGGGTGCCACTTCCTTCCTCACAATACCATAATGCTCAATGTAATTGACCAACTCCAAAAGAGTAAAGGCCAATGCGCTTTGGGCAAAGAAGAACAATATCACCTGCCAAGCGAAAACTCCGATAATTAAATATATAATCCCCGCCAGTACACCACAGAATATAATTGGTAATAGACTGAACCAGACCATGTTATTATGAAAGCTCCAAATTCCAAGCCCCCTTCTTTGTAGTCTTTCCTTCTCAAGTCTCCAGGCACTGAAATAGCTGCCAAAAACCGATCTTACCCAGAACCTCGGAAAGGCCTCATTTTTTCTGCTGGTTGCCGGATCGCGCGGGGTAGCCACATAAACATGATGCCCGCGGTTATGCTCAATGTAGAAATGCATATAGGTGACCGTCATGAGCAAAACTTTGGCATAAAATCGCTCAAGTTTAGATTTCTTATGTCCTAGCTCATGTGCCACAGTAATTCCTATCCCCCCTGTTACCAATGCAAAGCTGAATACAAAGCCAATCCATTCTGTAAGCGAAAGATAGACGGTGGCAACTACCCAGGCACCCCAAATAAGGAAGCCAAACTGAAAAAAAGCCCAAATGAAAGTGATGAACCGATAATAGAATTGCTCTGCTATCAACAGGCTTTCATCTTCTGAGAGATTTTCCGGGTCTTCCCCTATTAGGTAATCGGCCAGAGGGATGATGATGAACACAAAAAGTATGGTGAGGTAGTTCCAGTAGCCTCCCAGATAGAACCCGGTGACAGTTAATCCGGGAATGACAAATGCTGTGAGAAACCCAATCTTTTTGATCCAGCTCATGTAGAAAAATACGATTTCTCTACATTTCTTTCAACTGCTCATAAGGAGGAATTTCCTTTAGCATTTGCAAATCGACCCCGGCCTTACAAATTCCGGCATAGGTATTCAACCCATTGGTTATGATAATCAGTGGGGCGCGGCAAATCTTGTTATAGGCCGCTATTTGCTCAACCACACCCTGTCCTAAACTGACGTTCGGAGCTTTGCATTCCACGAGCACCTGAGCATTGAGTTGACCATCGTAAATCAGGATATCGCTCCGCTTCTGAAGCTCATTGTACTTCAATCCTGACTCTACTTTTGTTCTTGTGGCGGGATAGCCGAGGTTTTTGATCAGGTGATTCAATATATGCTGACGTACCCATTCTTCGGGTGTCAATTGAATGAACTTCTTTCTAATGGGGTCGAAAATAAATAACTTGCCGCCTCTATTTTCAAGTCTATACTGGTAGGCTGGCAGGTTGAGTTGAAGCATGTACAAAACTAATTAAATCGACTATACAATTTCATTATGAAGAGCAAACAAGAAATCGTTGAAAACTGGCTTCCAAGATACACAGGAGTGCCATTGGAAAATTTTGGAGAGTACATTCTGTTAACCAATTTTCAGGGTTATGTGGTCATGTTTGCCGAGAAATTCGGAGTTGAAATACAAGGAACTGACAAACCTATGGAAAGCGCTACAGCCGAAAATATCACCATCATTAACTTCGGAATGGGTAGCGCAATGGCTGCAACCGTAATGGATCTTCTTTCAAGCATCCATCCAAAAGCGGTGCTATTCCTTGGCAAATGTGGTGGACTGAAAAAGAAAACCCAATTGGGCGACCTGATTCTACCTATTGCTGCCATCAGAGGTGAAGGAACCAGCAATGAGTATATGCCGGCAGAAATTCCAGCACTTCCTTCCTTCCGCTTGCAAAGAGCCGTTTCTTCTATGATCAAAAAGCACGAAATGGACTACTGGACAGGCACTTGTTACACTACCAACCGCAGGGTTTGGGAGCATGACAAAGCTTTTAAAAAGTACCTGAGAAAAATCAGGGCTATGGCGGTAGACATGGAAACCGCTACCCTTTTCACTGTGGGCTTTGTGAACGAAATCCCGAGAGGTGCCTTGCTACTGGTTTCTGATAACCCAATGATTCCGGAGGGAGTAAAAACAGATGCCAGCGACCAAAAGGTAACTGCCGCTTATGTTACTGCTCACCTTGAAATAGGAATTGATGCACTAAAAGAGCTTCGTGATTCTGGAGATTCAGTGAAGCACATGAGATTCGAATAAAGAATAAAGGTGTTGGTTAGTCCTTCTTAACCAACACCTTGAATATATAAGCTTTTTCCTCAGCGATAATTCTTAGCAGATACAAGCCCGGATTGAATTCCGAAACATCAATTGGCCTAAGTTCATTATCCTCAATGGCTTTCTGATAAACCTTGTTTCCATTCATATCGTGCATTACAAATTCTTTCAGTTTCCCCGGAATCTCCCCTGAGAATTGAATGAGTCCCTGTGTGGGATTTGGATAATAGCTGAAATCTGGCAGCCCATCTTCGAGGCCTTGTACTGTTTTGATGATTGGTATGTTCACAAAAACATCCCCGTTACTGGTCACCTGACCCCAATCGTAAGTTCCTTCAATTCCGGCACCCTTCTGGCTTCCTGTAGCATTTCGGAAAACCATTGCCAGTCGATAAGCAGCGGTTGCCTGATCCAGATTATAGTAGTCTGAAGGTACCAGGGTTTTAGTCCATTGGCTCGGGTTGGCAGAAGATTGGGTCATTTGTCCTACTCCATCGTCCTGACCCCAGTTACCAATTACGTTTTGCCAGTCTGTGCCTGTTTCTGAGTCAGTTACAACCCCACTGTGCATATAAACTTTGGTAGCTCCTTGCAAGCCTCCATCACCCAGGCGGGCATCGAAGGTGATGGTAATTTCGGTATCCTGATCAAAACTAGCCGGAGAAACAGTGATGAGGTCACCATTCAGCTCCATATTCACGAAAACGATACTTCCTCTGAATCCCTTGCCTACATTACTGTTATCTGCATCCCTGAAGTACATTCCAATTCTGGTTGGGTCTCCTGAAGTAATGTTAAAATAGTCGGAAGGAGTTAGTGTAATCTGCCATTTGTTGGCCTCTCCGGAAACAGCGGTCATTTCTCCCAAACCGTCATCAGTCAGGGTACCTACAATATTTTCGAGGTCTGTTGAATTGAAATCGTCATATACCACGCCTGCATGCATATACACTTTGGCGGCCCCCATTAAACCAGCGGTTCCATCAGGGTTGGCCTTTGCAGCATCAAAAGTGATCACAATTTCTGTTTCTGCACCAAATTCCACAGGACTTACCGTGACCGGGTTGTCATAGGCCTCCACTACATTTTCGAATCCATTGCCTACCTGCTGGTTGGTGAAGATTTTGAAATAACCGGGTTGAAGTTCGGTACTGGCCGAAACATTTGAGACATCAAAACCGGAACCTTCGAAGTAATCGAACCAATCCCCGGTTTCTGTGAAGCTATAGTCTATGTTTTCGTTTGTTAGTCCGAAGTTCCCTATGATCACTACATCCAGTCCATCTGAATCAATCTTTATGGATCGTGCATCTCCGCTAAAATCATAGGTGTAAGAAGCATTTGTCTGTTCATCGATTTCCTTTCTTAGTACCAGGATTGCGGAAAAGGCATCGTACAAATACTGCCTAAGTGGATCTTCATAATACCCCAACCCGGCAGAACCCCAAGGCAGGGGCTTATTTCCTACCCTTCCATTGAAGTTGATATCAATATCATAACCCAACTCTCCAAATTGCCAGATCATTTTCGGGCCGGGAAGTGTGAGAAAGAAGGCTGCATTGGTTTTGAGCCTTTCAAGGGCAATGGTAGTATCTCTTGTGTTATACTGTCCTTCGGTAAGCCCATTGTTGAATACCTCAAAGAGTTGTCTTTGCTCATCATGGCTTTCCATATACGAAACATGAGAGTCTGCTGTAGCTCCAGTAAAGGAATCTCCTGCCTCACCACCCAGAGCGGTGTGATAGGCATGGCCCATATTTCTCCAAAGCAGCATACCTTCTGACGCCAGAGCTGTTTCTTCTGAAGCATCAGCAAAGTGTTCAAGGATTACGTAAGCATTCTGATCTGTCTCCCATATTTTATTGGCCATTCTAGAAAGAAGGGCGATACGGGAATCGTCTCTTGATGACCATGCTCCTACATCGTTGGGATTGTTGGTCTGGGTAAAGCCTTTGGACAAATCGAAACGGAAGCCATCGAAGTGATATTCAGTCAACCAGTAGCTATTGACCGAATCTACAAAGTCCTGCGTGTAGGTGCTTTCATGGTTGAAGTCATAGCCTACATTGAAAGGGTGTGTTGCATCTCTGTTGAACCAGGGATTATCAGCTGAGGGTTTGTTCGCTGCGGCATCCCAATACATTCTCACCATCGGGTTAAGCCCGAATGCATGGTTGAGCACCATGTCCAGCACAACTGCTATTCCTCTTTCATGGCAGGCCTGTATGAAGTTCTTCAGGTCATTCCTGGTTCCGTAATATTTGTCTGGAGCAAAAAAGTACATTGGGTTATAACCCCATGATTCATTGCCTTCAAATTCCATAATGGGCATCAATTCGATGGTATTTACCCCAAGGTTCTGGATGTAATCCAGGGTATCAATTAAGTCTTTGTAGTTGTGTGTACTGATGAAGTCTCGTACCAACAATTCGTAGATCACAAGATCTTCTTTGTCTGGCCTTACCCAGCTGGATTCGGAGGCATTCCATTGAAAGTCTGCCTGACCGGTCTGCAAGGTAGTTGCTATGGCATAGTCGGTTTTGTTATAGTCCGGTATGGCATTGTGTACTGAAGCGGAAATGTACTGATCGTTCCAGGGGTCGGCCACTTTATCGGCATAGGGGTCTCCAATGGTGATGGTACCTTCTACCCAGTATTGGAAAACGTATTCCTCCTGAGGTGTAAGTCCGTCAATTTCAAGCCAGAACAATTCTCCATCTGGTGTTCTGTTCATCAGGTAGTCAGAATTGATTTCCCAATTGGTGAAATCGCCCACTACATACACAAAATCCTTACCCGGAGCTTCCAGCACCAAGGTAACCTTGGTTTGATCTGAATGGTAATTGATCCCTTTTTTCAAACCCGCAGGCAGTGCCGCCTCCTGTGTTGCGCCTGTCAGATTCACGTTAAATCCCTGTTCATCACTTACCTCTTCTCCATTAATAGTTGCTGTTACCTTCAGGCTTCCATTAAAGCTTTGGCTTGGGGTGAAGCTGTAATTAATGGTAGTACCTGAACTAACCGAATGCTTTTCCGTGTAGCCATTACCTTCATCGATCAATACAGCCATGGCGGATACATTTGACGATGCCTGTGCTGATATATTAACCGATTCACCATCTCCCAGAAATATTACTTCATCAGTCGGTTGTAAAATCGTCACATAATTATCGACTTGAAGATCGATGAAGATGTCGCCATTGGCGGCCACGAATCCTCCTGAGAAGTTACCTGGAGTCCCTTTGCCTTCTGCAGAACCATCTGCATTTCGGAATACCATGGCTAGCCTGAAAATGGGTGTATTGGCTGATGCACTGTAATATGACCTTGGCTTCCCAATAGTAATTTTCCATAGGTTATCCTGACCATCCACCTTAGTCATCACGCCTACTCCATCATCTTGCCCCCAATTGCCAACTACATTTTGCCAGCTGCTTCCTATTGGGGTTTCTGTAACTATCCCAGAGTGCATGTAAACCTTTGAAGCTCCTACCAGACCTCCGGTGCCTTGAGTGGCGTCATAGAAAATAGTTATCTCATCATCTCCGGTAGCAGTTGAAGGGTCGATGGTAACAATTTGCGCATTGAGGACAAATACTGATAGGAATAGAATACTGGTAAAAATGGCTTTCATGAGGGAGTGTTAGTTATAAACGCATAAAGGAGATGAGGCCTGCCTCATCTCCTGATTGTATCATTAGGCTAATTAGTTTCCGCAGCCACCACCGAATTGGTCGCTGTTTCTCCATTCTGCAATTGAAACGTTTACAGTATCTGCGGCAGTCGCAGAAGCCGCTGTCCTGTTATCAATTTCGCCACAGGCATCGTCCTTCTCAACCTTATCCCAGGTTCCATCCAGTCTGAATTTGAAGCCTCCGCTGGAAATAGCACCTGGCTCCACCAATGCACAGTAACAATCTGAGGAACCAATTTTGGTCATTGCAATATCAGCACCATCAGCCCATTCAGTCAGGTCACCTACCAAACCCATAGACCCTGTTGTAAAATCAGGAGCTTCTGCCACCAGAGAAACCTTTGTGGCATCAACGAACTGTGGACTTGGCATACAGGCAATGGTCAATACAAGGTTGGCAGTTTGAGTTGAACCGGCACCATCATTTACAGTCAAGGTAACATCGTAGTCGCCCAGATCATTAATAGTAAAGCTGAAGTCCAGATTGGCATCACCACCTGAAAGATTCATTTCATCTGACAGCACAGTAGTAGTTCCCTGCTTAATCTCAATACTAGCCGAAGATAGATCAGTACCAGTAGCATCTACTGAAATCGTTTGCTCAAAACCAGCTCCTAAAGTGAGGGCAGTTGGTGCATCAATGGTAATTTCTGTGGGTTCTTCGGAATCATCTCCGCAAGAGCTGATTAAGAGAATCATGCTCATTGCCAACATTGTCGATAGTATCTTTTTCATTTTCAAAGGGTTAGTTTTATAAATCTCATTCAAGATTAGTGATAAAACTCCACGACAGAGTGCAACAACCAGCTTTTCTGTGTTGCAAACGTTTGCGAAAATGATGTATGGAGAATTTCTGCGGTTTTAGGCCTTCATCTTGGTTTGTCGCACCAACAGGAATCCGATTATGAAAAACAATGACAGACCAAGGGCACTGTAACGCATGCTACCAGTTATATGCTCAATCAAGCCATAAGCCAGGGTTCCAAATACAATGGATATATTGAAAGTAACATCATAGAAGCTAAAGTATGATGCATGATTGGTAGTATCTGCGGGAATTAGCTTGGTAAATGTAGCCCTGGAAAGTGCCTGAATCCCTCCCATTATTAGGCCCACCAGAAAGGCCAGACCAAAGAACTCGTAATTAGTGTTAACGAAAAAAGCCAGAAGACAAACGGCTATCCATATCACAATCATTGTAGTTATGGAGTAGATATTGCCCTTAATTTTGGACAGGTGAGCAAAACCATAAGCTCCTCCTATGGCTACCAATTGGATAATGAGCACTGTCATGATCAATTCACCTGTTTCCATCTTCAACTCGGCCGCTCCAAAAAGGGAAGCCAGATACATAACTGCCTGAACGCCTGCATTATAAAAGAAGAAGCCAAGAACAAACTTCTGCATTTGAGGCAATTCCTTGATTTTTCCATATACCTGCTTCAACTCCCTGTAGCCATTCAATAGCCAATCACCCTCAGCCTTCTTGCCAAAAGGGTTTGAAGGCAACCTATTCAGAGCATAGCTTGTAAAGCCTATCCACCATAACGAAACGGTCAGAAAGGCAATTCTTGAAGGCAACGTGCCATCTGGTATTCCAAAGAGTTCGGGCATCTGAATAACGACAAGGTTTAGTATGAGCAGAATTACGCTGCCAATATATCCCAGGGAGTATCCTTTCGCACTTAATCTGTCAAACTGATCTTCAGTAGCTATTTCTGGCAGGAAGGCATCGTAAAATACTAAACTTCCGGAGTAGCCAACACTAGCTAAAACGGCCATCAATATCCCGAATTCGACATTTTCACCCGTGAACAAAAACATACCGGCACAAGCCAGCGCCCCGAAATAGGCAAATATTCTGAGGAATGACTTCTTTCTTCCTGAATAGTCGGCAATACCAGATAACAGGGGAATGAGTAAAGCTGCAATCAGGAATGAGGCACTGAGAGCGTAAGAATAGAGTACAGTATTGGGGAGGCTCCATCCTAAGAAATCGACAATATTAGATCCGTCAGACTTGGTAGTAACCGCCTCGTAGTAGATTGGAAAAACAGCCGTAGTAATGGTGAGGGAATATACTGAGTTGGCCCAGTCATACATGCACCAACCGTTAGTAGTGCGCTTGTCATTCAGTTGAATCTGATTTTGCATAGCCAGAAAATTAGGCAAAAAAAAGAGACTGCAGAAACAGTCTCTCTTTAACAGTTTAGTAAGTTATTCGCTTAGTTTAGTTATTGTCTAATTGCTTTTGTGGAGTAGCATACATGATCTTACGAGCATTTGCATCTCTCAATTCTGTCTGAATGTCTACGATGATACCCATTTTGGTCTCATTGTCTACTTTCATTGAAACAGTAATCTGATCTCTTTCTGCCTCACTCAACTTCGACTTTTCTTGGTTGATCCACTGTACAATACCATCAATACCAATAAAGGCATCGTTGGCCTGAATAAGTGGCTCAGAACCCAAAGATTTGTCTTTAGGCTTACCTACGTAGAGATAAGTAACGAGCTTTTTCTTCTCAAGCTTCACCAATTGTTCCGCTCTTGGAATTCTTTGCTCTACTTTAATCTCTGTTTCTCTCAATACGGTTGTCACCATGAAGAAAAACAGGAGCATGAAAATAATATCAGGCAAAGCCGCAGTTGGAATATCCTGACTGGATGTACTCTTTTTCTTAAACTTTGACATATTATCCTCCTTGACTTGATGGTTCTGCTATTGAAATCGCTTTAGGTATTCCTAGTCTTGCTCTGTCATACAATTCCAGTTCTCTTGGGTCATTTCGATTCAACTTTCTGAATTCTTCATCGGTCAAACCAACTCTTTCACCATAAACTCTATTGTATGCAGCGTTCAATTCATCCAGAATCTGAATGAAAATCTCATAACTACTACCACGGTCTGCCTTGAGAGATACAATTGCTTCACCAGGCCCGTTAGAAGATTCGTCCGAACCAAGGTTTCTGGAAATGTATGCTTTCATTGAAGCAGGAAGGGAGTTATAAACATCCACATCACTTACATTTTCCTTACCCTTTTTGGTGCTGCTTGGATTACCAAAATTCAAAACAAAATCATAAACCATTTGTCTGATCTCGCCAACATCTTCTAATGGCTCATCCTCAACGAGAAGGGCATCTGCAGAGTTGATCTGGATCTTAAATACGTTTTTCTGATTTTGTTTAATCTCAATTGGCTCATCGTCTTCATTCTTCGGAGGAAGAAGGAGAGTCAAACCTTTGTTGGTGGCAATTTGCGTAGTCACAAGGAAGAAGATCAACAGAAGGAATGCTATATCGGCCATTGAACCGGCATTCACTTCCTGACTTCCTTTGTTTTTACTTCTAGCCATAATTTTATTTTACAATTCTTGCTACTGATGAATAAACAAGACCAACTACCGCAATGATTACCAAAGCCAAAGTAGTTGTCATAGCACCGCCCACCAATCTGTAGACAGTTACCGCGCTTTCACTGGTTGGGTCCATGTTTGCTGATTCCAGAGCTTTTGCTGTAGAAGCACCGAATTCGGCCGGAGCCATTGAATAACCAATGAAGAAAATAGCTGCAAGAAGGACAATACCTACTCCGCTTTTTAGCAATGACTTAGGGTTATTCAAAGAATTAACCAAGTTCATTACTATAGCAGCCACTGCGGCCACTCCTAGCAGAATGTAAGAGGCATATAATCCTAAATCTACCCACTGTTCCTGATCCATATTAAATGTCTTTTAGAGTGGAGAAATTATTTTGAAAGGTTGTGCTTCACCAAAAGGTCTACCAATGAGATTGAAGCATCTTCCATTGAGTTTACAATCGAATCGATTTTAGATACACAGTAGTTGTAGAACAATTGAAGGATAATCGCAACGATCAAACCACCTACTGTTGTCAAAAGGGCCACTTTAATACCACCCGCAACGAGTGAAGGAGAGATATCACCGGCAGCTTCGATAGCATCGAATGCACCAATCATACCAATTACAGTACCCATGAAACCAAGCATTGGAGCAAGAGAGATGAAAAGGGAAATCCAAACAAGACCTCTTTCCAATCTACCCATTTCTACAGATCCGTAGGCAATAACTGATTTCTCAACCATTTCGATGCCTTCAGACATTCTCATCAAACCTTGAGTAAAGATTGATGCAACAGGGCCTCTAGTGCTTTTAGTTACCTCTTTAGCAGCTTCAATTCCTCCTGACTCTAGAGCATCCTCAACTTTGCTCAAAAGTTTGGCAGTATTGGTTGTAGAAAGGTTTAAGCTGATGATTCTCTCGATAGCGATAGCCAAACCAAGAATCAAACAGATTAGTACTGGTGACATAAAGGTTGGGTCACCTTCGATAAATTTATCTTTGATGATCTGGTCGAATGATTGAGCTTCAGTGGCTTCGTCATCCATTTGGGAAGAATAATCAGGAGCCTCATCGTACACATCTTCAGTAGCTGCAGAAGTCGTATCCTGACCATCTTGAGCAACTGCATTAAACCCAAAGGCAAAAATCCCCAGGATCATCAGTAAAGAGAATAACTTTTTCATAGTCTAGTTTTGATTAATAAAGGTTAAAACGGTTTCTAAATTATTAATAATTATGATTAAAAGAAATTATACTTAAAGATTTAGTTGATGGAACAAAGAAGCTATTGAATCGTATACTTTCAGACTTCTCGATTCCTATTTTCACTTTAATTGCGGAGAGAGAGGGATTCGAACCCTCGATACCCTTTAGAGGTATACACACTTTCCAGGCGTGCTCCTTCAACCACTCGGACACCTCTCCCTTAGAACTCGCGCTTCTCGCAGGGGAACAAATAAATCAATAATTAAATCACTATGCAAGCTGATTTTTGTTTTTGTAAGACACAAAAAATCAGTTCATTTCGCCCCTTATAGGAGTTCTTAGGCATTTTTTTGCATCCTTCAAGTTTGGAAAATTAGCCAGGGCATACATCATCTTGGCAGTAGCCGCCTCTGAGGTAAGGTCATGCCCGCTAACCACTCCAATTTTGTCTAACTCGCTGCTGGTCTCGTACTTACCATGCAATACCCGACCTCCGTTACATTGTGAAACGTTGAGAATCAGCTTTCCTTTTTGTACGCTCTCTTTCAATAGGTCCAGAAACCACTTCTCATGTGGCACATTTCCCGATCCATAACTCTCAATTATTACTCCTTTAACTGTTTCTGCCAACAAAATACTTGAAGCAGTTTGCTGATTAAGGCCGGGAAAAAGTTTAAGAACGGCAATATTATTTTCCATTTCAGGATGAACCTGCACAAAATCTTTGACGAACGGCTTCAAATATGACCAGTGATAATCGATTGTAATACCCGCCTCGGCAAGAATAGGGTAGTTCTCAGACTCAAAGGCATCGAAGTGCTGACTTTCCACCTTCTTGGCTCTATTTCCTCTTAAACGCACATGATTGAAAAAAATACAAACCTCTGTGATGATTGGTTCTCCCTCTTTTTTATCGGCAGCAATCTCCAAAGAGGTCACCAGGTTTTCGGTTGCATCCGATCTTGGAGAAGCAATAGGCAACTGGGCTCCTGTAAAAATGATCGGCTTATTCACTCCTTCCAGCATAAAACTCAATGCAGAAGCGGAATAGGCCATAGTATCTGTGCCATGAAGGATAAGAAACCCATCATACTGATCGTAGTGCTCATAGATAAGGGAGGCCAATAACTGCCAGTGTTCAATGTGCACATTAGATGAGTCGATTGGGGTTTTGAAACTGATGACCGAAAGGTTAACCTGTAGTTCCTCAATAACCGGAACGCGATTCAGAATCCGATCGAACGAGCAGGGAGCCAGCGCACCACTTTTGTTATAATCCATTCCCAACGTACCTCCTGTATAGATGATCAGAATTCTCCCTTTGGGCTTCTGTACAAAATCGAAATGTTCTATGGCCTTAATTTCAATCATTGAGCTGAAAAAGTTTTTGGGCATTCATGGTTGTCTGACTCTTCAGTTCTTCGAGCGACATTTCTCTGTAATCTGCGATTTTCTGAGCAATTAATTCGAGATAGGCTGGTTCATTTCTTTTGCCCCTGTGGGGAGTCGGTGCCAGGTATGGGGCATCCGTTTCAAGTACTATTCTTTCAAGGTCCAGTTTGGGTACAACCTTGTCCATTCCTGCG
>Ga0114899_1001551_pt1 | contig 13394 bp, 13 predicted proteins | sample MalvireepMed_215_FD_83497 | JGI IMG/M metagenome (GOLD analysis project Ga0114899, IMG submission 83497) | Marine viral communities from the Global Malaspina Expedition - Malaspina viral metaG DeepMed_215 | ecosystem: Environmental > Aquatic > Marine > Oceanic | place: Mediterranean Sea... | reverse complement strand
CCTAAATATTAAATGAGGCAGTATCTATGCCTTTTCTATAGAAAACGGAGAAATAATTATGAGTAATACTGATGTTCATGGTGATATTGCCAAGGCCCTTTTAGAGGGTTCGAATTGGGCGACTGCTGGCCTGAAGCTTACCGAGAAGGACGCGAAGCCTGAAATGGTTGAAGAGTCTTCGGAAGAGACTATTCAAGAGGCAGAGGAAGTTCATTCTTGCCCGTTGTGCCTGACTGAGCTTAATGAGCCCATCTCGGATGAGCAGATTGTTGAGCACCTTGATAATGTTCTTACGATTATGGATGTAATTGAAGAGAACATGGAAGAGGGTGGACACCCAGGAGGTCCTGGTGGAGCCGACGACGAGGACGAGGACGACGCAGCTAGCGACTCTGACGAAAAAGAGTAATTTTTGATGTCTGATTCTCTTCCAAATATTTCTATTGGGGAGTTTGCCGAGTCTTTGTTAAATAGCAATGCTATTCCTCCGTTACATGAGGCTCAAGCTCCCTCTGTGGCTAGCGTTCCAGGGAGTGCCAATCAATTAGATATTACTAATGTGGAAGTTCCTGATGATTTTGTAAATTCTGTGTTGGGAGGAAAAGAGACAAATACTTATCTTAATTCCATACTTGAAGGGGCTGGCCCTCGTCCAAGTACTTCGAGGCCAAAAGAGCTTCCTATTAAAGAGAAGGTAGTTAATCAAACAGATAGACTGTCTGCTTTGTTAGAACAGTTGTGTGCAATTTTATCAGAGACTAAACAACTTATTAGTGAGATGGCTATAGGCCCAGGCACTACAACAGCAGGCATGATTGGCACTGGATATTCAGGTCCTTCTAAAAAGAAGAAAAAGAAAAAGAAATCAATTAAAGAGACAGTTGAATCTGTTTTAAGGGAAATGCAATATGAACGTAGAGAAGATATTATCTGAGGCTAATAAAAAACTTAGAAGTGAGAAGAAAGTAGCTAAGGCTAGTAAGTCTAGGGTTAAAGTTTATGATTCAATTAAACAAGCCTTAGAACAGGGCTCTATGGGACAAATATTTTCAACGGATAAAGCAGATCGTATGTATGTCTTAACGAAGCATAAATGGGGAAAGAGTGGACAACAGACTGTAGGAGGCAAGACAGCAAAGGGATTTACTCCTGGATCTGCAACTCCTGGTGCTAGTTGGAAGGATATTAAAGGTTACGCGGTTCGTACCATGGCGAAACATGGAGGCAAACAATTGAAATCAATTAGCGGTGGACGCTACACTAAAAAGAAAAAAGGAGCTAAGTAATGTTACTTAACGATGTACGTATATTAGAAAACATTGAAATTTTATCAGAAGCAAAGTCTCCTCAAGGAATGAAGATTAGAGGTTTATTCCAAAGAGCAGATGAACAGAATAATAATAATCGCGTTTACCCTAAAACGGTCTTAGAGTCTCAGGTCAAAGGTCTTCAGGACATGATTAATGAGAATCGCCTATGTGGAGAACTCGATCATCCTAGTCATGACATTGTTAAACTGTCTAATGCTTCCCACCTCATCACGGGCCTGTATATGAAGGGCAATGATGTGATCGGTGAGGCAAAGGTTTTAGATACACCCGCAGGCAAAGTTGCTCAGGCTCTTATTGAAGGTGGAGTTAAGATTGGTATTTCAAGTAGAGGAGTTGGAACTCTGTCTGAGGATACAATGAGAAAAGTGAAGTATGTAAACGAAGATTACAAATTAGTAACTTTTGATCTTGTCGCAGACCCGTCTACTAAAGGTGCTTTCCCTTCTCTTTCTGAGTCTACGGAAAGCTGTAAAAAAACTCGCAAGATTGTAAATGATACTTACAAGAAAGCACTAGGGGAGAAGGTTTTTGTTACTATGCTAAAAGAAAGTTTTAAGAATTCTTTGGAGGAAGCTGATAAGCCATACGAGAGTGATAAATTATCGTATGATGAAGTTATGAAAATGCGAGGTTATCCCTCGGTGGAGGAAATTATGAGTAGAGGTGATGTAAAGGAAGATCCTTTTTATAAGGCAATGATGGCAGCAGTTAAGGGAGCTACTCCTGTTAAGGCTAAAGAAAGCAAAACTCCCAATCGAGCGGATCGTGCGAAACATAAAGCCGAGGGCCTTGGGAAATTCTTTGGCCCGGTGGCGGCAACTGGTGACGAGGCACAGAAAGCACTCGACGCCACATCGCAGGCTCAGAAACGATTTAAAAAGCAAAGAGCAAAGAAAAGAGCAGAGAATGCAAACACTCAACCAACCTACAATAAAATGGTTGAATTCTTAGCCGAGGCTCAGAAGAAGAAGGCTCGCCAATTGGAACTGCCTTTCCCAGGTCGTAGACCTCTTGCGGATTTCCTTGAAAAAGAGATTAAATCTGGTCGTGCCCAAAGCAAGATTAAAAAGAAGGTAGATCCTAAGGGTGGGCAACATGATATTGAAGCAGAAGATAGACAAGATGCGGCAGATGCTGCTAGAGATCTTCATCAAGATAGATAAAACAAAAATTAAAAAAAAGTTAACTAATTCCTAGTTAACTTCTAAATATTACAATAGAGGGATTTTTTATGAAAAAGAAGCAAAAAACATTAGATGAGATTCTTCCTGAAGGTTTATCTGAATCTTCAGTGCAGGAAATCACTAATTTGATGCAAGATGTAATTAATGAGCGAGTGGGAGACCAAGTTGCTATTTTAGAGGCCAAGGTTGCCTCCTTCGTTCGTGCAAATATTGATTCTCTTAAAGAGCAAGCAATGAAAGAGCTAGAGCTTGAGAATGACACTTTCCGCAATGCTAAGTTGTTTGAGACCGTTAGATCGTTAATGGCTGTTGAGTTAACCGATGAGGATGACGCTAATGCTATTAAGGTTTTAACGAATGAGTCCAAGCAAATGGAAGGCGAGCTTGGTGTCTTGACCAAGGAGCTAGATAATGTTCTTAAGGAGAACAATAAACTTCAGACGGTGGTTAAGGTTTTGTCAGACAAAGCCGAGACGCTTGAAGAAGAGAGAGATTCTTTAGTGGAGGTTGGAGACAGCTTACATGAGGAAATGGAATTGTTAAAGGAAACGACAAAGAAACCATTTAAGTCTTCGGAGAAGGCAGTTGTTGTTTCGGAAAATAATGTGAAAGTTGAAAGGGCTGGAAATAACAATCAGTTCTTAACCGAAGATATGATGAAATTTATGCCTTAAGGAGGCAAAACATATGGATACATTTGGTGGAAATACTAGATTAGTAGAGAAGTGGGAGCCCGCTCTCGAAGGTATTCAGGATGATTACATTCGTCGTACTACGGCCCAGCTACTCGAAAATCAGGCGAAGCAGATTGTTTCGGAGAAGATTAATGAGGCAGCAGTGGGTACGGGTAGCACGACCGTTGGTCAGCTTGGTACTTTTCAGAAGTTCGCTTTCCCGCTCGTTCGTAGGGTTTATCCCGAGTTAATCGCTAACAAGATTGTTGGCGTACAGCCCATGCAGGGGCCAGTGAGCCAGATCTTTTATCTGGGCAACAGTCGTATTTATGATCAAAAGACTGAAACTGTCTATAGCAAGTATCAGATGACCTATGCTGGTCTTACTAGCTCTAAGATTGGTTCATTGCAGAATACTTCGCACGCCAAATCGCAAGGGGCGGCGAGGCCTAATGCTTCTGGCCTTGATGTTGATGTTGACGGTGGTGATTTTAGCACTACAAGTGTTCTAGTAGCTTCTGCTGGTGGCCCTAGCTCCACTTATGGTGGTCAAATCGCGTCGTGGCCTGCTGATAATACTACGATGGGCTGGACTGTTTCTGGTGGCGAGCGCCTTACGGGCTCTGGCATTCCTGAGCTTCAGTTCCACATTCAGCAGCAGGCTGTTGTGGCGGGCACTCGCAAGATGAGAGCCCTCTGGACGTTAGAGGCTTCCCAGGACCTTAAGGCTTATCACAACCTTGATCTGGAGCGTGAGCTTACTGATCTTCTCAGTAAAGAGCTTTCGTTAGAGATTGACCGTGAGATTCTTGAGGATCTGCGAATGTTAGGTTATGGCTTTAATGGTGCGGGTCCAGTAGCAACTTTAGGTAATTGGACCGCTGAAGCTCTTGATATGGGCAATCCGAATGCTTTTGGTGACACTGGTCGGGTTCAACCTCCAGTTAATCCTACGGCTGGTGCCGCTGCTGGCAGCACGATTCAGGGCAATGATCCTGGCTTCGCTCCGAGTGCGTTCACGTATGATCAGAATGGCCTGGCGCAGCCTGCCGAGACTGTTGATTCCAATGTGTTCGTTATGGACTTCACGCAAAGCTCCCTGAGCTTCAGCCCTCGTCACGTTGGCGAGACGTATGCTAACCTGTTAGCGGTTCTTAACCTCGCTTCGCAGGATATCTATCGTACGACTCATCGTGGTCCCGGTACTGTTCTCATTACCTCGCCGCTCATCGCTAGCCTTCTCGAAAGCTCTGCGAAGCTTGAGGGTGGCATTGAGAGCACCGACAAGCCCACCAACATGGGCAACACGATTGCCTACAAGGGCAAGTTTGCTGGCAAGTATGATCTGTACGTGGATCCTCTGTGGCCTGAGGACGAGATCCTCATGGGTTACAAGGGTGCGAATGCGATGGATGCGGGCTATGTGTACTCACCGTACATCCCCCTCCAGCAGTTGCCGACCATTACGGACCCTGAGTCCTTCCAGCCGAGGAAGGGTATCTTGACCCGCTATGGCAAGGCTGCGATTACCCCAGCGCATCGTTTCTACCGGATTATCAGAATCGTTGGTCCAAACGCCAACTATCTGGTCACCCCGTTCGCTAGGAACGCTACTGTGGTCAATACGACAGTGACGGGTTACGCCTAATCTAAATAGGTGCTAACTAAAAGAAAAGGTTGAGAGCCATAAAAAGCTCTCAACCTTTTCTTGTTTAGTGGGTATATAAATAAGAGGGATTTATTTATGGTACATCAAACGGCTCCTGTTGGCCCTTTACGTCCTAAGGTTGCTTCATATGGTGATTCTTTTGGTACGTTTAAGGGTGTTTATCTTACTGATCAAGTTTCTACTGGTGATATAGATCAGGATAAACTTAATAAAAATACTCTTGTAGATGGTGTAGAATTTAATGCATTTGAAACTACCATTAAAGATTATATCCTTTCTAAATTAGGGCATCCCGTTGTAAGAGTGGAGTTAGCACCTTTACAATTAAAGATTGCTACTGATGAAGCTACTACTAAACTTTCCTACCATGCTCCTGTGTGGACAAAACAATTTGCTACTTTTGAAGCTTCGGGAGGATGTAACCTTTATGAAATCCCATCCTTTATTTTAAATAACTTAACTTATGTTGTTTACAAGAAAACTCTCCTCAGTATTCAATCACAGGCAGGAACGTTGGAGTTTGATTTCTTTATTAAGTATTTCCAAGATAATCATTTATTTGGAGGCTTTCAAGTAGGGGAGTTTTACTTATTGCAATCTCATCTAGAAATGATGAGAAAAGTATTATCTCAAGAAGGTTCTTTTGATATTATAAATAATAAGTATTTACAAATTTCTCCAAAGCCAGTCCAGCCTACCCAAGAGGTTATTCTTGAATATAGAGCAATAGATTCAAATACTATTCATCCTGCTTATAGGAATTGGATTCAAAAGTATGCTCTCGCTGTTGCTAAAGGCATATTAGGAGAGATTAGAAGTAAGTATACTATGTTGCCATCACCTGGAGGAGGAGCCCAATTAAATGGGGCTGCATTAAAACAAGAGAGTGTTCAGGAAATGGAACTTTTGGAGCAACAACTTATACAGGAAATTGAAGATCCACCCGTCTTCTCTACGTTCTAATTAGATGAAAAGTAATTATAAAGTAACAACCCCAATGCCTATGATCCCTGACATTGATCAGGAGGATAGCGAGCTTAGTTTATTTGATCCAGCTAATCCTGACATAAACTTATTTAACTTGGTTGATGATGAGATTATTAGGCTTGGAGGTTCAAAACTTTATTTTTATAAATTCTATAGAAATGAAGATGAATACGACGATGTTTACCTTGAGATTAAGAATAAGGCAATTCATTCTGAGGCTAAGTTGGTTCATGGGCACTATGATCCTAAAGTCCTGGAAGAAAACCTGACTGAGTTTGGCCTTGAGTTAACCAATGATCAAATATTTATATTTAATAAAAGCTACATTGAGCAGAAAATAGGAAGATCAGTTATTCCAGGGGATGTAATAAAGCCAGCATTTCAAAATCAAAAGTATGAAATATTTGAAGTGCAGGAAGATGCTTTTGAAGCGTATGGGGTCTATCATTTGAATTGTCATGCTAAACTCCTTAGGGATTCCGTTGAGATCCAAGACACTCCTCTTGTTGATACTTCAGACTTTATGGGAGGGTATGAGGGACAGGAGAGTGAAATATAATGGCTAAGGTAGATCCACAATCTTTAGTAAGTAATGCTTCTACTAGTTCTCTTTTAACTGATTTACGAGAGACTTATGAAACAGCAAGTACCTCTACCAGGGAATCTTTATTTGCGTTTAACTTGCCCCTTAGAAGTATTAATAGAACCAAGAAGCTTAAGAATAAATTATGGAATCTTTATAGAAAAGAAAGTAACATTCCACGAATTTATAAAGAAACTTTAAGAGCGGTTATTTATTTATTTAACAATTTTTCTATCATTGATTCAGAAGAAAAGTTGATCACAGTTAAGTGTATGCATGGTAATCCAGAACGTATAGTTGCCAAGTTAAACCAAGAGGATAATATTATTCTTCCTGTTATTACGGTTACTCAAACTATTAGTGATAATGATGATAAAAGAAGGAGGTATACTCCTCTTTTAATTAATGAGCGATACTGGGATACTAGCAAGGAAAGAGCTTTTAGGATTCTAAGTTTTGTCCCTAGACCTATAAATATTAATTATGAAATTAATTTTTGGTGTAAATATAGAGCAGATGTTGATCAATTACTAGAACAGGCTAGGCTCATGTTTAATCCTGAAGCTGAAATTAATACTTCATATAGCACTAGAACAAAAGCATATATTCAAGCAGAAACTGATAATTCTGATTTTGCTGTTGGGGATACTGCGGATAGGGTGATAAAAAAGGCTTTGAGTATTTCCGTGGAAACTTATGTCCCAAGTCCTAAATTTTTAGTAACTTCTACTGGGAAGATTGAAACTTTCAATATTTTGGCGGGCCTGTATAAAAATTAAAAATATTGTCTACACTTTCATGCAATATGGCTAAATATTATAGAGGAGTTTATAATGCAACCTAATAAACAAGTAAAAGTAAAGAAACCTAATATAACGAAGGTTTCACAATACATTCCTCAAAAATCAATAAGAAATGAGTGTCTTCAATCGTTAGAGATTTATTTCATAAATGAGTCAGGTCAGGCTGAGTCTTATTGGCTTAGACCAAAAGAAATGAAGAATATACCTTCTACTGGAGTAACACCGCAATTAAAATTACTTCAAGAAAGAAGGATGATTAAGATGAGAGACGTTTAGGAGATAACTTATGCCATCATATGTAAGTCCAGGTGTTTATGTAATAGAGAAGGATTTCTCACAGTATGCTCCTTCCGTCAACTCTTCTGTAGTTGGCTTGGTTGGATTTGCATCCAAAGGCCCAACTAATAAAGCTACACTAATTACTAGTCCTAATAGGCTGGTTGATACTTTTGGTCCTCCCAATGAAAATATTAATGGGCAAGCGTTGGAAGGTGCTTTAGAAATATTAGAAGCTACCAATAGTATGTATTTTGTTAGGGCGGCGGGGTCGAACGCTGCTGATGCTTCTGCTGGTGTATCTTTTGGTGGTTGCCCTGCGGTATCCGTGTCCAATGCTTACATTGGAACTGCGTCATCGGTGCCAGGTGGTACTCCTTATGCTGGCGAGGAGCCACATCCCCATTTTACTTTTAGAATTCAAGTAGCTGACAATGGTGGAGTTGAAAAATTCGTTGCTCCTGGGAAGGAGTTTTCGGTTCCTTCTTCTACTATTACGGCAAACACAGATGCTTCTAGCCAAAGTGTGGCTTTACGCAAGGTTATAGGAGGGGCTCTCCATACTGGACATGTTGGTGCTTTCTTTGATACTGCTACTGCTGCTTCTGGGTTTATTGCAGGAGCATACGCCGGTTCTGGTGCTTATATGAGTATATCTGCTTTCTCTGGTATTACTGCGGGAGCAACGGCTAGTGGTGCTACCCTTTTAGGTGCGGTAGATGGATCAGGGGTAGCGTTAGGGACTTTAGTTAGTTCAGTTAAAGTTTATGGGTCTCATCTTCATAATTCTACCGCACCTAAGGGTTTTGGATACTTAGCTGAATCCTTATACCCTGGAACGGGTTATAATCTTGGAACTAAGTCTAATGGTGATACTAGCGGAAATAGTATAACTATTACCAATGCTAATGGTGAATATTTTGACGTTAAGGTTAATGAGGATGGAGTTACACAAGAAACATTTAGAGTGTCTCTAACTCAATATAAAAACTTTATTGAGGGTTTGATAAACACAGGGGAGACTAATCTTAAGTCCGATATTATTAAAGGCAATCTTAACGCTTCCGGAACGGATTTTACTCCTACTGAATTAACAAATTATATTAATGAAATATCAAATATGGGAACTCTCGGAGGCTTCGGTATTACGTGGAAAGAAAATGATACTGGAAACACACTTACAAGTGTTGATCAGGGTAATCCAAGGTTTGTTAAGGCAATTGCAGGGACCTATGGATTGTCAGGGGGAGATAATGGCACGGGGAACACTGATGCAAATGCAACTGCCCTAATCGGAGATGCAACTGGAGCTACCAAGACTGGGATGCAAGCTTTAGATGACGATATTCTTAATATCTCTATGGCAGCAATTCCAGGGATTTCTACCGAAAGTGTCCAGAATGCTCTTATTACGTTAGCAGAATCTTCCCAAAACTTTATGGCAGTTGTGGCACCTCCATATGCGGTAGGGTCAGTTCAAAACGCCATAGATTGGACTAACGGTTTGGATACTGCCAGATCTTCAGCAATCAATAATACTTATGCAGCTATATATTGGCCTTGGGTAAAGGTGTTTAGTGTGCATGACGGTCTTGATCGTTGGTATGATCCTGCAATTTTTGCTTTAAGGCAAATGGCTTTTACTGACAATGTGTCTGAAACTTGGTTCGCTCCTGCTGGATATCTTAGAGGTAAGTTGACCAAGCCAAGTGATGTTGAAGTTCGTCTCAATCAAGGTGATAGAGACACGATGTATTCAGGTGGCAATGTGGTTAATCCTATCGTTAATTTTGTGCAGCAAGGAATTACAATTTTTGGTCAAAGAACTGCTACCCGTAATCCTTCTTCATTAGATAGGGTTAATATTCGTAGGCTAATGATTTTCCTTCGTAAAGTGATTTTACAGGCTACGAGGCAGTTTGTCTTTGAGCCTAATGATGAGATTCTTTGGGAGCAAGTTGAACAAGTTCTTAATCCATTCCTTGATGATATCAAGAGGCGGCGAGGAATTACAGAATTCCGTGTTGTTTGCGATGAAACCACAAACACTTCAGCTAGGATAGATAGAAATGAGTTATGGTGTAAGGTTCTCCTGAAGCCTACTAAAGCAGCAGAAATCTTGATTTTTGAGCTTAACCTTACTAACCAATCAGCACAATTAGGAGGCTAATAAATTATGCCAATACGATCAGTATATAAAGGAGTAAGACCTTTCATTCCAGGTAAAGGATTACCTACAATCTCCACAGACCTTGATTCAGTTAGAGTATATCAATTTGAGGTTCAATTTGAGGGAGTCCCTGGGGGGGCTGGAGTTCAGGATGATCTTACTATAGCTGCAAAGCAAGTGAGTCAGGCGGGTATGACAGTAGAGGATATTGTTATTGATAGAGTAAATGATAAGATTTACTATCCTGGCAAAGCTACTCCAGAGTTCATAACAGTTACTTTTGATAACCTGTACCTAAAAAATACTTCTAACACCTTATGGCAGTGGTTCCAAAATACTTATGATCCTCTGACAGGTGAGATGACAAAATTAGCTAAACCAGGCAATGCTGGGGGAGGATCTTTTAAAGCTAATAAAATGACTATTTTACAGCTAACTAACAACATGGATCCACATACTTCTGTGGAGGTGTATGGCGTTTGGCCTAGAGCTTGGAAGACAGCCGAGTTTAATTACTCAACCAATGAGTTCCATACAATTGAAGTAGAGTTCCGTTATGATTTCATGGATCATATTGGAAGTGGTGAAATAACCGCTTAATGTTCTAATCGAATGTGATTTAAAGGCCCAACTTAGATTGGGCCTTTTTTTTATCTAGCTATAATAGAGAATGAAATACTACGAGCAACTTCTAGAAAGTTTCAACAAATTAAAGAAGCGTACGTTTAAACTTACAATATTGGAAGGAGAAGGTGCTACAGAACAGGCTAATGTCCAAGCAGCAACTCAAGATGCGAAAGATTTTTTAAAGAATGTTACAGGTAAAAATATTCCAGTTCCTGGAAGTAACGTAACAGCTACAAAAGTTGAAAGTAAAAATCTAGGAGGATATCCTCAAACTACGGTTTCACTTACTCCTACTTATTATGGAACGTGGACTAAGGGGGCGGCTGATTGGGCAGATAGTAAAGGTCGTGCTCTTGTGTATGGGCGTCCAGGTAGTGCGGGGCATCAATTTATTTCTCTCTTTATGGAAGGTGGAAAAGATGCAGATACAGATAAGGGAAAAAGAAAGAAAAGAGAAGCTCTTCCAGTACCAGCGGGGTGGGAAGATCAAACGCCTCGAATGCCAGGAAGTGCAGGTTATCAAGCTTTAGCAGAAGTTTTAGAGTTGAGAAAGAGCAAAAAAGGAGGAGATCATTATAGGGCTGATGTACTAGAGGAATTAGTGCGAGATGGATATTTTGAAGAAGTACATAAGTTATGGACAGAGCTTTGTGGTAAGGGTAATATATTAAGACATGTAGAATCTGCTAGGAAAGCTGGAGGATTAGGCATGACTACGGGTATAAACTGTCTTCAGTTGGCACAATCTTTTGCAGGGGGTGGCGGCCAGTCTTTAGAAAAATTATTTGGCGTAAATATGACTTTTTCAAAGTCAGGGCAGGTCGAGGCTGGTAGTTTAGAAATAGCTTTAGGTAATTTAAAAGAGCTAATGGAAATGTTAAAAAACTATTCCGAGAAAGGTTTTGACTCAGAGAAAGACGGAGAAAAATTAATAAGGCATTTAAATAATTTTAAATTTACTGAGGACGGTGAGGTTGCTTTAGTATTAGGTGAAGATGGGAAGGGACATTCAGATACTGGTATTATTCTAAGAGATACAACGGGGGCTTTCACTGGGCTAATGCGGGAGGCTCAAGATTTACTTAATTCAAATAAAGAAGATCAAGAGGAAGCCTTTGAATTTAAAATTCAAAAGATACGTAAACACGAAGCTGAATTATCCGCAAGCCAGATGGCAGATGAACGAGGTAAATCCTTAGAGATATTAAAATCATATAGAGCGGCCAGGGAAGATTGCGTGTATTGGAAACGAATTATAGGGCATAGAAATTATGGAAGAAGGAAAGGTATAATGCCTTCTAGAAAATTGGGAGAAATAGATTTAGATGCTGTAGCCAATATGAGTGATGCGACGGTGCAATCAAAGGTTCATCTAGCTTGTGGAGCATCCGATGAGTTAGCAGATGATTTTACTGAACATGCTAAAAGTTTTTTAGCAATGCATGAATGGGCAAGCAGTTTTGTAGATGGTAATCATGCTATTAATATTGAAGAGCATCACCTTCTTAGAGCCATTATTGATCAGTTAGGAGGTGCAGACGCTGAAGGATTACATGAGATTATTGGAGGCTTAACAGATATGTCTAGAAAAGCAGATGATGCTTTAGGTTCAGATATTGCCATTCCAGTAGGTGATGTAGCAAAGAATCTTAATGTTGGCGATAAAGATGATGCAATTCATATTTGGAAAGCTGATTGTGGTGAAGGTGGGGATGCTCCTATAGAAGAGGCTAACGCTAAGTGTAATTGTGATCACGCTAGTCAAAAGATTATGGATGCTAAAGGTTATGATCCTGCGGATGCACAAAGGCCGAAGGCTAGACTTGTGCAAAACGGACTTAATGATCCCTTATTAAAAGACTCTTTTGGAGCGTTGGGAGGTAGGTTTAGTGCTTATGTTTCAGATAAATTAGAGGGCGGGAAGATTCCTCTTTGTATTTTTAGAAATGGGATAAAAAATACTATTCATCCTTTAGAAACAACTTATATAGGGGTTTTAAAAAGTATGACTTCTCGACTGCAAGGGTCTAGTAGGGCTAGTTTTGTTAAAAAAGCTGAAAATCTTGAAGCTATTAAGAGAGAAAGAGATTTAACCCCAGAGGAAGAGCAAGAACTTAGAAAATATAGAGATGGTGCTGCTATATTAAAAAAAACTATGGACCGATATTATCCTAATGAAGCCGAGACTGATCCTACGAAGACTGAGCTTTATAAAACTTGGGATGATATTATTTTTAGACATGAGAAGGCGATTGATGATTTAATACCGAAAAAAATAGTAACACATGATGATGGTACCCAAACGACTTATGATGATTTGGATGTTCATGTAGCTGCAATTATAGCAGTAGCAGAGGCATCAACGGATTATCGAGGTCAGGTTACTGACGAGCTTCTTAGGTTACGGGATAGTGGTAAAATAGAAGAACATTTAGAAACTCCTAAAGGTAGGGCTTATTTAGCAAAATTTCTTAAAAAATACAACCTTAGACAAAGAGTAATGCAAGGAGATGACGGTGTTTTAAAAACTATGTTTGATGATGATGGGTTATTTAAAGCAGGGGATAAGGATGCTGAAAGATATTTAACAGCAATTAAGGCGGGTAACTTCCTAACTGGCGGGTCTGTACATAAATATACATCTATAGAGGTCCGCTCTTTAGCTACGGGTGAGATGATCTCAGTTCGTCATAATGAAATGATGGACTTTATGGATGATGATACTACTATTGTTAAGAAGGGTAATGATAACACTATTAGATTTGAGGATCCTAAGGATTCTAAAGCTTATGTTGAATTTGAGTTATCTAGAGACCATGATAAAGTTAAGTGGGCTTCTAGAGTAAGTCCAGGTTGGCTTAGGAAACATGGTATGCGTCATGAGGGTCCTGAGTTAGACACTGCAAGTAGAGCTTCTTTAGTTACTAAATACTTAGATCAGCAGAAGAAACTCTTTGAACTTCTGCTTAGTTGAACCAAAAATTTATTTCTGCTTTCAACAAGTCCTTGAGTCGGACTATAATATAATCTTTATATATTAAAGACTTGAAATCAAGATAACTAGGAAAGATATGTTTATCTAATACACAT
>Ga0114899_1001548_pt1 | contig 13417 bp, 22 predicted proteins | sample MalvireepMed_215_FD_83497 | JGI IMG/M metagenome (GOLD analysis project Ga0114899, IMG submission 83497) | Marine viral communities from the Global Malaspina Expedition - Malaspina viral metaG DeepMed_215 | ecosystem: Environmental > Aquatic > Marine > Oceanic | place: Mediterranean Sea... | reverse complement strand
TTGATAGCAACACCCGGAGCTTCGGCTAACCAGCCTATCAGCCTATTATAGAAGCTCTCAAAGTCCCCTGCCACATCCATCGCAAATCCCACTATGTAGGAGAGGGGGGTAGTGATCCAGCCTATCAGCCTACTCACAAAGCTCTCAAAGTCCCCTGCCACATCCATCGCAAATCCCACTATGTAGGAGAGGGGAGTAGTGATCCAGCCTATCAGCCTACTCACGAAGCTCTCAAAGTCCCCTGCCACATCCATCGCAAATCCCACTATGTAGGAGGGAGCGTTGGCTACCCAGCCTATCAGCCTACTATAGAAGCTGTTAAAGTCCCCTGCCACATTCATGGCGAAGTCGAAGACGAATTTCTTAACGTCTTTGTCCCAGTCCTTTAGAGTATCCATGATCTCCGCCCCCGCCGGCTTCAAGATAAAGTCGAAAGTAAGCTTAGAGATTTCAGGTAGCATATCCAGCATTCTTAGGAAATCATCTAATCCACTCCCCAGCTCCTCTAAACCGATCTTGACCGAGCCCCACCATTCCTCTATCTGTGTACGACTCTCCGGAAAGCGTCTGTCCACTTGCAGCAGGGCCTCTTCTAGGGTGACCATACCTGACGCCGCGTCCGCAGTGCCACGCACGAGCAAGTTGATAGCGTCGATATCCCCGAACATAGCCTTACCTACAGCTACCGCAGCCTCTTCAAACCCGACGCCGGCGACCTTGGCAAGTTTCATGGTTTGGGTCAGACGTTCCACGGAGACGTCGGTAGAGCCACTTTGGTTGACGAGGATCGAGAAGGCTCGGGAGACTTCCGATTGAGTCGCGCCGGTCTCGAAGGCTATATCCCGGAAGTGGGGAGCCATACGGCCGAAAGCTTGCTGCCCCACCTCACCGAAGGATATTAGAGAGAACGCAGAGGACGCGAGACTGTGCCGCAGCTCCGTACCCGCCTGCACCATCTGCTGCATGATAATGCCGGTGGAAAGACCACCGACACCGATCAAGGCAAGGCCCTTGGTCAGGTTCCCGAAGCTACCACCCAGTGTTTTCGTGGACTTGTCCAGCTTGTCGGTCTCGGCCCGCACGTCCTTGAATCCGCCTTCAGCCTTGGCGGTCTCTGCGGTGACCTCGATTCGTACCTCGTTAGCTGCTGCCATTTACCATGCCTGCATCCATTCTTGCTTTACCGTAGTCTTCCATGTACGGAATAGGGGGAGACCCGCCCGGACCTGGACCGGAGGCTCCATCTTCTGGATCCTTCGGAGGCTGAATGGCGAGTATCTGAAAGAGTAGGTCTGCTGGTTCCTGCAATATCTGGGAGGGGAGGACACCGTACCGGCGCGCAAATCCGTCGATCATTTCCAGACGGATAATCTCTACTGGTTTGGTAACGACGGTTCCATCTGCTGCGACGGCGCCTTCTCCAACTTGACGCCATTTGCCGAGCTCCCGGATAAAGGGCCTGGCAGAGTCGTCACCGCCTTAATCCATTCTTGGATGATCTGCTGAGAGAACCAGAGCTCACAGCCCGGACCACCGTGAGGACCTATCAGAGGGAGAGCGCCATGCTCATTCTCCAGGTTCCAGTCAACCAATACCTCAGAAGCTAATCTCTTAAAGGTTTCAACCACGACGGCACCTTTGTGATCTTCCTCGGCAGCATCCGAACGGGCTTTCATCTGCATTATCTCGAACACCGTGTCAGTAGAGACACTTAGACGCACCCGGACCTCGGCTCCTGCATAATCACCGAAGTCCTCATTGAAGGCGAGCGTCGCCGTTCTGTCGGGAACCCTAAAACCAGCTTTCTCGGCCATCGGGTCACCTCCTGTTACGATTTATTATCTTTTGACTCTACTCGAGGAGTAGCCTTTCCGTAGAGGGGCTGCGAATTAAAGAGGTTACGACCAAGTGGGAGCTGTACCACTCTGAAGAGATCCAGGGCAATCGAACGTAAACTCGCCGGTTGCAGCTCTGGTTAGAGGGTAATCGGTGATCCAGCACTCGTTCGTGAGAGTCTGACCACTAATTACCATGGTCACGGTACGAACGACGGATGCACTGCCGACCGTTTTGAACACGTCGTGAGAGGCGTTGCTCCCATCGTTGAAAATCCCCATGAGATTGATCGAGAAGTCGGCCAGCAATAGGATCCTCTCCACTGCCGACTTGTCCAGTCCCGTCGCGTCCTGGACTCCACGAGGCATGGTCCAACGAACTGAGGTTAGATCGTTGACCAAGGCCCTCAGAGTGCTTCCGCTGTCATCCACCGATGCGGTGGTCCATCCTAAGCCCGATTCCTTTGCCATGGCTATCCACGCTCCTTACTAAGTAAATTGAACTCTTCGTTCATATCCCATAACCAGTGATCGATCTCCTTGGTCCTGATATCCTGGCCCACTCTATGGATCATCACCGGTGATTTCTCTAACTTCCTGAAATGAGGACGGAAGCACTCCTGGCCGGGATCGAAATGAAACATAGTAGTCCCATCCCCGACTCGTTGCTCCCTGAAACGGCGCTCCGACATATGCTTTATATAGTCGGCCTGCACTGACAGCGTCGGCACAACGGTGGTCCACCCTTCCACATGGTGCTTGCACCGGGTCTCTCGGCAGCTTGCCGGCACCATGTGGGTGTCCTTGGGGGTATTGACCGTAAATGTCTGGCTGGCTACCCTGGGGAGAAGTAGGCTAGTACCCCTCGACGTCAACGGACTCTCCTCTACGAATCATCATGGCGAATACTGCGTTGCTGAACGAACCAGTCGTGGTGGCTCTGACTGCCTTCTCCACGGTACCTGAGACCGTTATCCGTTCTGCTCCCTGGGACTGTATGGTAAAGGTCCCGAGTGTGGCCCAACTGCCATCGATCCCGTTGGTGGTGTCGGAGGAGTCCTGGACCACGAAGGTAGGGGTGCCACTGGCCACCGACATCACTTGGAGGTACAAAGCACAACCAGCTGTGGTCTGAGACTCCACCTTGCCGGTGGACGAGCCGGAACTCGAGTGTGTTATCTTGCCGGCTGTAACCGACTCCCCCCACTCCAGGACCTTGCCAGATCCAAGACACTGAACCAATCCCAGGAGATCTCCCGACTCGTTCCGGTCCCAGTCAAAATTCATCTGCTTCGCTAACAGACCCGCAGCAACTTCTCCAAGGGTCGAGCTGATAAATAGGACGGCTACCACGTCTGCTGTGGGTGGAGCTTTCAAGGCCGCGAACTGCTGATTGGCTGCGTCGTTAAAGAAGTTCCGGAAGGAAATTTCTCCGCTTCGCTTACCGGGGATTCTCTCTACCGCCGACTTGTTGATTCCCGTAGCAAGTAACAACTCGACCGGACTCGAGATCCGGTCAAAGGAACCCACATCCCCGGACAGGTCATAGCCGGCAATGAAGAACGATTGACCCAGACCCGATTTCTTAGCCATCGATTGTCTCCCTCCTGAGAAAACCCCTGGATACCAGATCGTCCATACTGTCTTGGGACATCCGGACCGGCTTCACGAATTCCTCTCCCTCGAACCACTCCCAGTTGTTGCCGTTTTGACCGAATAGAATGATCCGGGTGCCGATAGGTACACTACGAGGGTTTTGGACTATGTACTTTTTCTTTGTGGTCATAGGGTGCCTCCCATCCGTATGAGTAGGTACGAAACTCGCTGCCTAGCGGAGGAATTAGGGCTGTTGTTTTGCCTCCTTGATAAAGGCGTAAAGGGCTTTTACCAGTTGTCCAGATTCTTTGAAACCGATCTTTTCATCTCGTAATGCCTTTGTGATTTCGGAGAGAAATCTACGCAATGGCTTTCGGTACTCTACTAGGAGCAGCAAAGTATCGAAGTCTGTGAAGCATAGCGCCCAGAGTGTCTTCACCCTTCTCAGCACAGATAATGCCCCCCCCGGAAAATATGGCATGTTATAGCTATGGTCGGTCTTCAGTTGTACCAGTTAACGGCTATCGTTGCCTACTACGGTGTATGCGTCTCGTCTGAATCCACTATCATTGGAACGGTCATGTCCCAGCCCTTGAAAATAGTCTGAGCTATCGTTACCTGGCCATACTGGAGGTTAAGCCGCTCTCCGAACTGGCCCCCTATGTCAATGTTCCGGATCTTACCGGCCAAGCTGAAGTCGTTGCCCAGGTTCTTCAGCAGGTGAGCTCCTGCCGCCGCTAGCAGCTTCTCCATGTCGGCTCTCGGTTCATACTTGAAATCCATGTATGCCCGGACAATCACGGTATGCACTTCGGTGTGAGAGTTTAACTGAGTATCGGCTATATACATCCGATCCACGAAAATCGCCGCCGACATGATCTTCGAGTCGGGAGGGTCGATGTACTCCCCGATCTGCGTCGCCTTGAACTGGCCCAGGTCAGCACAGTGGCTATGTATCACGTCGAGGGCATCCCCTATTTCAAAAGCCATTTACCCACCGTTCAACTGGTCAATGTATTGCTGGACCACACGGTTAGATATAGGTCGGATCTGAGAGCGGATCCAAATGGCTGTGCGCCGAAAGGATGCGTACCCCCGGAACCGACCGCCGCCGAACTCCAGCCAAGGACCATAAACTACTCCACTGTCAGTAATGAGGAACCAACTGCCCATGTCTAGGGCATGCACGTTCCGTCGATAGTGCCCGGTGCTGGCCCGGCCCTTCTTGGCCTCAGAGACGGACAGGTAGACCCCTGACGGCCTCGGGCGGAGCACCTTATGCAAATGGCTCTCCCCGGCCTCTGCCGCCTCTCTGCGTATCCTGTGGGCCATACTCTGGACAATCTGAGGACCGTCACGGAAGAACCGGCCCGAGACTTTGATTGATACGGGACCCGGCATTACACAACCGCCCCATAGAACATCCGCTTGTATTTCTCCGCGTCAAGCCACAGCCCTTTGATGATATCGCCCTTCCATTCGAGGGGACTCTCGCCGGCGCCGATGGTCCTACCGTACCCGGCTCTCTCGTTGTGGACGCCGGCTATTGCCTCGGCCAAACAGAGCTGAACGATGTCTCCGGGGATCTCGTACTTGGAAATGGCCGTCGTGTCTGCATGGGTAGCGGCCGTGGTGCCGTTGACACCCCGCACGATGGTTAGGGTTCGGTAAACATGGACGGCAGTGTCGTCGGTATGGGCAGCGAGAGCGGAGCCGTCGTACGCACGCACGACGGTAAGGGCATTGGTGGATATGTCCTCTATGAACATCCTTTCCGAATCCACCAAGATAACTTCGCCGGCCACCAGGCCATGGCTCCCATCGACGTTCACCGTCTTGTCGGCCATGTCTTTAGTAACGCTGCTGCCGGACTCGTTCAATAGGATGCTGCCCAAGGCCGCGCTGGTTTTCTTGGTGACAAGAACCTGTTCGCTCTCGATCAACAGGGTGTCTCCCACGCCAATCAGGGAGCTGTCGGAGCAAGTGAAGGATGTAGCAGTCGAAGAGGATGCCAGACCACTACCGTCCACGGTCCCACCGGTCTCGGTATCCTCTTTCCATCCCCACCTACCGGCGACACTGATGGACCTCTGAGGGGTGTTGCCACTCTCAAACGCGGCGGTAGAAGAGAGGTCTATCTCGATCCGATCATAAGGTGGGCCCCACTGTGGCTCCAAGAAGTAGTCGGTAGCGGCTATGGTAGTAGGGCTGGCGTCCTGAGCCTGAGTCTTAAGAGTGGTCAGAGCCACGAGGTAGCGGGGGAGCTCCAGGACATATCTAGGGGCTCGGTCTCGGGGTGGCCATCTGTAAAGACGAGTCTCAGTGACAGGGACGAAGGTGGTACGCAGGGCGTTCTCGATCTTCTGAGAGGCGGACTTGAGGTGTCGGAGGATCCGGGCGTTCTCCGAATCGCCGTTACTGGACGATCCGGATTTCACCATTTCTAGTGTGGCGTAATATCGTGGCATCTACTCATCCTTGCTTTCTAGGACGGTCAATACCGATTAGGTTTTAACCGTTGAACTGATAGTCCCCCATGGGACACCGGAGGCTTCCGCGGCCGTTGTCCATGAGTATCTCGCCATCGTTGGGACAGGCTACCGGGCGCTCACTACGTTCCCGAGCCTGAATGTCCCTGTTCTCTGCGATAATATTGTGAAACTGCTCCCAGGACATTTAATCGTCGTCCGCCTCTTCGTCTATTTGCTCCGGAGTCTTTTTCTCATCCTCGTCTTTGAGTTGGTTGATAATGTGAGACGCGGACATGCTGAACAGGAGCATGGAGTATTTGCGTGGCTTGACGCCTCTTTCCTTTGCCTCGTGCGTGACAGGCACCTCACGATTGAGCACCTTGTGTAACCAGTCGTAGGTCTTATCCTTCAAGACTATGGTTGCGTCACCGTTCACTCGGTCGAGCTGGTTCCATAGCTGGTGGACCCTCATGGGATCGTTGTGACTCTGGACGCTCTCCGGGATCCTGAACATCACCAGTTGCAGAACATCCTTGGTAGTAGCCGCGACCATTTCGTACTCAGGTTTATCGTCGGACCCGCCAATGCGAACGGGCTCCCCGTCGTCGTCTGTTTTCACTATTCTGAAAGGTTTACCGTCCACGTACGTGATGGGTTCGTTTGTTAGAGTCTTAGCCATGGTTGCCTCCTAAGGGGCGGCGTTGCCACTATAGTTGGATACCGGGCAGGAGGGATCCCCGCACGAGTGTCCTTTCACAGAATTTACCCGAGAGGTTCTAGACGCCGCCAGCAAATCCCCGCCGAACCGTTCGATTTCCGACACCAAGTTGGCCGCTTGGGTAGCATCGGCCGCGACTTTTCTAAGGTGGGACTGAACTTCCGCGTGATATGTCTCAGCCATAGACTTAATCCTCCAGGATCTTTACTCGCTCTGTTAATTCTTGGATACCTTTGACGATCATACCGGTGAGTAGATCTGCTTTTACTGTCCAGGGATTACTGTGGGTGCTGCAATCCACGCCATTCAGACAATTGCGGCAGTAGGCTCCACCCTGAGTATTCACTGCCCAAGGCGCTACCCGGTACACGTCCTGGGCCATTAAGCCGACGTACTTACCGTCGTAGATGCCGCCAAAGGGAACGTGACTATCGTAGTCGAACGACTTCACCGGGATCATATTGAGCAAAACTGTCGCCTGTCCATCCCACAACTCAATATCTGACTTAACACGCACATCGGAGGTAACGTCAATAGAGGAGTTGCCAATGTAAAGAGTGGTAGAGGCAGCTCCCTGAGTGGCGTCGTCTATCTCGTTGTCTCCAGAGTCGGCTCCGATCCTTATTCCGGCGGCGGCTATCAGGCTATCATTGCCACCATCCAGCGTGAGAAGGGTCACGCCGCCCGTCTGTAGTATCAGGTCACCCGCACCCTGAGCGTTCAAGGTCAGGTTAGTGCCACTAGCCGTATTGACTTCAACGGCTTGCTGGAAAGAGAATGTGGCGCCGGACGTAGCCATAATCAGTCTAGGGTTTATCGACAAAGCGGCCCCCGCCGAGAAAGTTAAGCCGTCGCTCGAAGCGTTTTCCAGCCCTATAGTGAAGTTTTGCTCTCCCTCAATCAGAAACCTCAACTGAGGGTCGCCGCCCGAGGCTCCACCTGACCTAATAAGCAATTCCGCGTCAGATGCAACATTGGTATTGTCGTCATTCTCAACTATGAGTCCACGGATGCTTCCCGCTGCGTTACCCCATACCATGGCGTAGCCAGCGTCGGGAGCGTCTGGGTCCGCATCCAGCACCAGAGACACACCGCCATTGTAGCCGCTAAGATAGAGCACTCCGGCAGAGGAATCGAAGAATAGAAACTCTTCTGAATTGCCGCCCCTGTTCCCAGCGAAAAGGAAATCTCCAGACGCTGTGATATTAGACAGGACAAATGAGTTGGCAGCTACCGCCGAAGTAACTGGCGTGCCCACAAGCACGTTGGTCAAGGCAGTGTCCGCAGCTAAGGAAGTGGACCTATTAAGGCTCACGGTATCGTTACCGTCGCCCCAGGAGAAGAGGATATCATCGGACACGTTCTGAGCCGATGCGAACAACGTGGCCCAGGCAGGAAGCCCGCTAGAAGTAGTAAGGACCTGACCGGCACTACCAATCGCCAGAGCTCTCGGCGATCCGACTACGTCGTCCACATAGAGCAAATCCCCAACTACGGCACCATCGATACGGTGAGCGTCTTTAGCCCCGTATTCGGGACCTGTAAGAGGGGAGCCACCCTTAGCGGTAGCATATAGAGTATGGTGTAGCTCATTCGCCATTTATATCACCGCCAGTAGACGTGTACGACGCCCTTCTTGGCATTCCCGGCGCTGCTAACCACACAGTCCACGAGGGAGTGGGTGAGCACCGGGACCAACGCTGTCGTGGATCCCACTGTCTGCTCTTTCATTGGGAATACCTCTTCGTTGTTGGAGGTATGCCTGTTAGCCAAGAGACTTTGAGCGAGGTCAAACGTATCCTCGTCGTTCAACACGATGTCGTAGTTGGCACTAGGGGCATCGGTACCGTCAGGGTTTGTGACAACTCTCACAATCTGCCCGCTGATAAGGGGGGTGGCCCCGCCATTCACGTCTCCGGAAGCATCCGAAGTCCACGTATACGTAGTCTTTCGGACGCTCCCGAATTCCATTTCGGTTACTACCATTGTGCCGGCCATTGACTAACCTCTCTAGCTGGCTACGGTGGTGGGTATCAGCCGGGCGCTCTGATCGATTGCGTCGGCCTCATAGTTTTCGTGGCACATGCAAGATCCGGGATCGAGCATGGACCCGAGCGTACCTTCGGCAAATAGGTTGTTGTTAATCATCCCCGTCGCAGCTGCCGAGAATATGAGGGACGGGCCATAGATGAAGTCGTTAAAGGATACCTGGCACTGGGTGTGAGCCGATGCGGAGTTGATGCCACCCACGTCCCAGGCATTCGTATCGTTCATGCCCAAGAAGCGGTTGTTATGGATGTAGAGCTCAGTGACCACTGCCTCGATCTCGATACCAGCGTCCGGTCCGTTGGCCGTCACGTTGAAGGTACACCCGAAAATCTCAGCGAAGTCTCCGGTAGCCGTGATGGTGATGGCTTCCAGGTCGTCGGCGCCAAGGTCAAACCAGCAGTTGGACACGACGCAACTTGCGCCCACGATATCGACTGCCGCGCCGCCTGTACCTGGGGCCGTGGTAGCCTCGTTGAACATCACGTTGTCCAGCACACAGTTGGCCGCGTCCAGGGCGATGCAGTCGCCGGCCACGTTCTGCGTAAAGGTGGGACGGGCCGTACCATGTCCCAGACCGAGGATACTCACGCCGGCTACGTCCACGGTAATCTCATCGGTGACCGTCTCTACATGGCCGGGCAGCATGAATACCGCGTCACCCTGAGAGGCGTAGACAGGAGAATCGATGGCAGACTCCAGATCGGTGAACGCGGAGTCAGGGTGTAAGCCATAGCCAGCCGTGGTCCCGCCGTTGTTGGTATTACTGTCAACGAAGAACACGTTGCCGCTAAAATACGTGGCGTCAGTGATTACAGGGAGAGCACCCGGAGTCTGCTTCCAGAAAAGGCCGCTTCTGGCACCTCTGATAGTCACCGCGCCGCCGGCCACTGCCACTGCACCAATCCTCTTGGCCATAACGTCATAGTAGAGGTGTCGCGCACGTTGCGGGACCCCGAAGTAGAAGGCCCGGCGTTGTCGACGGTTCCAGGAGCGTTCTGCGGCCTCTGAGGAGCCGATAGCACCGAACTGGTACACGAGCACCTGGATATAGAGCATCTTGTAGAACTTCGGAAAGGCTCCCAGGTTGATACCCAGGTGGCCTCTGGCCATGTCGATCATTCCGAAGATGGCTACCAGGCAGATAATCCACCACGGACCCTGGAGATTAGGACTTCTCAGTAGTTTCAGCATAGCGCCTCCTAGTTTTTCGGGGTTCTAACCCTTGTTTCTGTTCGGCTTGGCTGGAATGGACCATCTTGTCCTCGTGGGGCGCAGTTAACCCACGCCCCCTAACAGAGGACTCGCGGCTGGAGCCGTCCCTATTACTCCGGTAACTCAGTAGCATTCCAGTACCTCTTGTTTACGATGGCGATGGCCTTTACCAGAAGATCAGTGGCAATCGCTTTATCAACAGGGCCATGTTCCTGAGCCATGGCGATTAGGTCGTCGTGGGCGTGAAATACTAAGACCGCCCATTTCTCACGCCTTTTCTGATTGCCTCGGAAGATTGGGGGAAGGTCACTCGTTCGGCCCGTCAGAGACCTCTTAACCACTAATCCTCCGGTACATTGACTACAGAACCGGTCTGCTCCAACCCGAAAGCCGCTGACGGGGTATATCCTCTGGACGCCGCGCCCATAGCAGCTAGCGCCGGCTGGTGTTCGCCTCTGGCCTGCGCCTCCGAAAAGGCCAAAGCGTCGGGTCCGCCATTGTCGTACATGGGGCAACCGCAGCGTTTGCAATGCGGTGGAACCTGCTCTTCTTTACCATCCCCATCGATGGACCTAAAGCCCTTGGTGCAGTTGGGACAGTGCTTGTACAACAACTTGTCGCTTCCCATATTAGGCTGGCTGGTTTTCAAAACCATGTTCTTCAATCCTTTCATCTGCGACTATTATCCAGATACGATCGCACAGTTTGCACCGGTCCATGTGAGGGGTGCCATCGTGGTCCGGGCTCCAACGGGCTTGGCAGTATCCACAATGGAGCACTCCTTGCTCATCGATCCGGGCCACCGCGATCTCTACCGTGGGAGGGATGTCTCCACGGCGCCTGGCCATGCGGACTTCCCACCACCACACTATCTCTTCGGGCCACGTCCCTGTCACCTCGTGCCATACAAGAGCCTTGGATCGAAGCCTCTGGAGCTCTGCCGGCGAAAGGTATTCCATCCACTCGTGGTGCCAGGGTATATACGAGAGATCCAAGGCCGCATACTCAAGGACCTTATCCCGCCACAGGAGTATCGGCAGATCACCGGGGACCTCTCGCTTGTTACCCTTGAACACCGTAGCTGGCATCAACTTACCTTCTAGGTATTGGGATCGACGTAGACCTTGGAGCCGGTAGCGGCTACGCCCTGGAGTTGCTTCTGAGGGTACTGGTACCCATAGGACACCTGGACGGCCATCACGTCGTCCTGGCCGGTATTGCCGTCCTCTCCGACAGTGGTACGGATGGAGTCGTCCCCACCTTCAACGTCCAGGTCCTCGGCTCTTGCTTCCAGGATTACGAAGTCCCCGTCGGCGTCGACTGGGTTATCGGTATCGTAGTTACCACCGGAGGCGTCAGAGGTCAATTCCCCTGAGTTGGTACCAGAAGTGTCCTGAGCCGCTTCGAGACGGCAATGGTCAAGATCGTCCGATCCATTCCAGGTACCGAGCTCCACGTACGTACACACGCGCACGTGGTTCTTATGGGAACGCCATGCGGTACTGGCCGTGGTGCCTCCGACGTCCGTACCGCTCGGGCTCACGATGTCAAAGACGGCGTGTTCACTGAGTCTCTGGCTCATTAAGACAATCCTCCTATTGCTCAGGTCCGCCCACCCCATGGCTAAGGCGTCCTCACTAGGTTGCTACTTATGCTCTTGTTGCCAGAGCGAGGAACGGACTCAAAGTGTTGGAGCCGTTCCGGGGGGTCAGGGCCGAGTCAATCCAGGGACGCCCGTCCACCCTTTGGATGAAACGGAAGTCGGTCTCGTCGTTGTTAAATCGCACATGGGGAGAGCTGGACATTTCCAGGGCCTGCCGATCGCCTATGAGGTAGTAGGACAGGTCCACCAGGTACATATCGCCAGAAGTCCCCAGGGTCTCGGCCTTCTCGGAGAAGAGGATCGGTCTGCCTAGCAACGTGGGAGTGGGGGAGCCCGTTATACCGCCGGCGGGGAAAAACATCGGCGCCCCACCGGTGCCCACGCTCAAACTCATAGTGTAGAGCTGAGTCTGTACGTCCGGGTTCATAATCCAGACGCTACGGGCAATACTCGAGGGGAGCATCCTGGCAAACATCTTGATGACGTTCTCGGTTAACACGGTGGTCGCGGCCTGTCCGGTCTCCTTGGCAACGGTCACCAGAGCATCGGCATTGAGGATGCCCACGGGCTGTCCGCCGCCTATGCCGGTGATAAAGGCGTCGTCCTCGAAGTAGGCCAGCGCCGACCCGAATAGCTGATTAATCAGAGATTCCAGGGTTATCACCGAGTCCCGCAGGAGCTCGTTACTCAGCCGGGTCCCGCCCAGCAGTTTCTTGGCTGTCAGACGTGCCTGCGCGAAACTGGGCTCGGTCTGGGTAATGGCTCCGGACTCTGGAGTCCAGTAGGCGGTCACCCCACCAAAGACGTTGCTGGCATGGCTGGTGGATCGAATAGAGGGGATCGCTACGGTCAAGCCGGCCATCGGGAGCACCCTGGCCCTGGACCGGATAATGGCCTCTTCCAGAGCGACCATTAGGAGCTCTGCCCGAAACTCTTCCGGTACAAGGAAGCCACCCTGATCCCCCTGTCCTTCTCCGAGCACCTTCAGCCGGGCATCCATACCCTTCAAGGTGACGTGGGGACTAATGGCTCGGGCGAAGTCCCGGAAGCCCTCGAACTCTCCGAAGGAATCCATACCAACGCCTGAGCCGGTCGCGGCGATCTGCCTTTGCTGGTGACGGGTCATTCCCAGCCCTTTGTACACGTCACTGATGTCGGTGTAGTTGCCGGCCACGTTACCCGAACTCATAGGCAGGCGCTTCAGAGCTCGCTTGGCCTCCGGAGTCATAAGAGTTTCGCTTTCATCGTAGAACTTTTTCAACTCTTCGGCCATCATGACTCGCATTTGGCCTTCGGACTCGCCTTTGTCCTGCTTCAGGAAGGCGGTAGCGTACCGCTTCGTGAACTCCTTGAAGTTTTCCGGCTTAGAGATAAATTCTTTATAGCGACCCGGATCATTCAAGAGTTCTTCCATCTGTTCGGGAGTCTCTGGAACTGCAATTACTTCAGGCATCCTTACACCTTCCTTCGGTTTGAATCGGCCAGACCTCTTTGAAGAGGGCGGCGTAGTCTATTGGTATGATCTGGTCGTCGTGGTCCTTGGGGTATGGCACCAGGAGCGTTTCCATGTCCTCTTCAAGGGCCTCGATCTTGCGCCATATAGCCTCGAAGGTTCGACCCGAGGCAAGAGCATCCTCGTCTACGTCCTTGACCATTCGCATGATCTGGACGCAGTCGGCATTGCTGGGAATGGATACCTGGGAGACTTCTAAGAGCTTCTGACCGTTGAAGATGTAATTCATGGGCCACGAGTCCTGATCTCCCACACGCTCGGCTTTGGACATGTCAGGGATGAACCCGACGCTAAATGCGGCCCGGCCCAACTGAGCGAGGTGGTATGCCCATTGAGCCTGTTCGTTGCCGGGGCCTTCGAGAAAATAGGTGGCCTCCCCAATAAGCCTCTGACCCTTGACCTCCATCTTGTCCCATTGAC
>Ga0114899_1001547_pt1 | contig 13421 bp, 9 predicted proteins | sample MalvireepMed_215_FD_83497 | JGI IMG/M metagenome (GOLD analysis project Ga0114899, IMG submission 83497) | Marine viral communities from the Global Malaspina Expedition - Malaspina viral metaG DeepMed_215 | ecosystem: Environmental > Aquatic > Marine > Oceanic | place: Mediterranean Sea... | reverse complement strand
GGATGTGGCCGATCCAGGCGTCCTGGTTCAGCGTCCCGTTATCCGCCTTGGCGATCTCGGTGTGCGTGTAGTCCCGCTCAGGATGAATGAACATCTCGAACGAACTGGCATTGAGCATGTAGAGGATTCCCGACGTCGCGTCGGCGTCCCACATGAACGGCACACCCTTGAAGGCGAGCCCAGAGAAGGTGCCATCACCCGTCTGCTGCGACGTATGCCGGATGTCCGGCGACAGCAGGTTCTCGTAGGACTGGTCAACCGCCTGCGTCGTGACTATGATGTCGGGCCGCGAAGTGTCACCCGAGCCCGTCGAGCAGTTGTTGTAAAGCTGCAACATGCCCACAGTGGTGTCGATCGCGAGCGCACCGCCGGACGCCAGCTCCTGCCCTGCCCAGTAGGCATTCGAGGCGCGGGCGATGTTACCCACTGTTCCCGTCGAATCGACGAGAATCGTGAGCCCGAGGATGTTCTTGCCCGAGTTGCCCGTACCGTCTGCGAAGACATCGGTGTTGAGCTTCGAGCGCAACGAGTTGTTCGCAACCTCGACCTTGTTCAGCCACATATCCACTGCCCCTTCGGGCGAGCGGTTACGCGCGACCTCGCTGAAGAGCGCGATGATCGGCTGCTGATACTGCGCGAAGCCGTAGACCGCATTCGTCACCGTGTCAGACGGGTCGGTGTCGAAGGTGTCATACCCGCTGTACGAACCACCGTTGGCGTCCTCAGACGTGCTCACCGGAATCAGGAGGTTGTCGCCACCGCGTACGCGGTCGACGCCGACCTTCTTCTCCAGATAACCCATGAGACCGTGCTCGTCGAAGACGTTGTCCGTCAGCATCTTGCGGAGGTACTTGTCCCCCGTCAGGCTTGTGAAATCGGTATTGAAAGTAGTGCCGCCCGAAATGATGGGCCTCCTTAGCTAGCTGTTAGCGGCTCATCGCCGACGTACGCCCCTTCGACACCCGACTCGCATCAAAGGCCACAGGAGTGCCAGCAGCGGCGAGTTCACGCCGTGCTTCCTCCGCTGCCGCTTGACGCGGGTTGTCGAATGTCGAGGCGGGCGCACCGGACGGTGTGCCGCTGTCAGATGGAGGTGGACCACTCATACCGAGGTCCGCGAGCGCGGCGTTCTTGCCTCGCTCTTCTGCCTCCTGGATTGCTGTTTTGTAGTCAGACGACTGCTTGAACTTCTCAACCCCGGCCTTTTCGCCCTCAGCGATCGCCGTGCGATTGATGTACCCGAAGACACGGCCCTCACCAGACACAGCCGCCTGCCATGCCTCGCCATTCTCCTGCGCCATCGCTTCAAGCTCCGGCCTGGTCGCGAAGAGATCAACAGTTTGAGTCGCTACGACACGTTGGGCCGCACGAGCCAATACCTCTTGATTCGGCTCGACCGCGCGCGAAGCAATCGCCGTCGCAGCCCGTGGATCGGTGTTGAGCCGATCCGCGTAGGCTTCGGGGTCTTCTTCTCGCAGCTTGTCCAGTTCGCGAAGCAGGGTGGCTACCTCTTGGCCGGCAACCCGAGCCTCAAGACCTTCCTGCGTCTTCGCGAATTCCCCCGTAAGCGAGCGCTTCTGGTTATCCAACCGCTCACGCGTATCGGCCTTGAGGCGGTCCAGTTCCGCATCTCGCTGCTCGGGGTTGCCCCAGTCGATCTCGGCTGGAGTCTCTTCGGCAGTGGTCTCTTCTCTAGGCTCATCGCCTTCCGGCGCCTCACCCGCAGGCTCTTCGTCTGTACCCTCGATCGTGGCCTGGGGCGCCGCCTCCGGCTTCGCCATGTCGGGCATCTCTTCGCGAGCGTCGGCTATTGCCTGCTCACGAAGCGAACCCTGCGTGGGCGGAGTCGAATCGGGCGTCTGTACCGCGTCAAGGGCCTGGGACGGATCGTCTGCCAAAGCCACTCTCCTTCGCGCTGAACGCAAAAGAACGCCGCAGGTCCGAAGACCTCACGGCGCTCTAGGCACTCTGGTGCGCGATATGCTAGCTAGAGAATAGGGGGTTGGGGAGAATCGCACAAGGGAAAGCGCGATGAGGATGGCCCCAGTGCCATTAGCCCGTCACCTCCACGGCCTGTATGTGCTTACAGATTCGACACTGGTTGATCGTCGTGATTGTAATTCCTGCGGGCAGCACGAGCGCTGTTACCTGCTGACGAACCCCGCCTCGGAGAGCCTTTGCACAGAACGGGTTCTGGCAGCGTACCTTGATCTCCGTACTGACCGGCGCGAGCGTCATCGCGTAGATCGCGTAGGTCGCGGAGTTCGCCTAGATCGACCTCTCGGGTCCACCGGATAAGCCGGAGTCTCACCCCTCAAAATACCGCGCTGCGGGGCCGTCGGCTGCCATAAACCCCAGGTTCGTGCCTGCTCCGCCAATTCGGAATCCGCGAGCTGCTTCTGCTCTATCTCCGAGTATCGATCCAGCGACTTCCCGGTTGCCCATTCAGACTCTATGAGATTGCGTCTGTCATTGAAGTCCGTGACCAGGCCGCTAAGGTACGCGTTGCTAGGTGCGTCGGCCTGGGCATCAAGTAGAGTCTTCCCGAAGTCCGCCTGTAGGTCGGCTTCGATCTTGCGCAGGGACGCCTTTCTCCACTCGTAGAAGGATTCCGCATCCCTCAAGGGGATCGGACGAGTAACCTTGGGGTACGCCTCCTGCATGTCGTGCCATACCTGATCAGCGATGTCGAAGAAGCCGGAGTCGGCGAGCGCCTTCGCGGCGACGCGGTAGCGCTTCTGCGTAGGGGTGGAGCGGTAGCCGGTATTGTCATCGATGTACTTGTTCTCAGTCTCATCGAGGCCGCCTCGGTACGCCTCCACCTGGTCCCAGTCCACCTCCCCCGTCTCCGCGTCGGTGTGCTCGATGATCTTGTTGACGAAGAGATCCCTCGGGTTCTCAGGGTTCTCGATCGGGCTGTCCAGCGACTTGCCGCGTTCGAAGTAGAGGCCCTTCAGGATGTTGCGGAGCTTATTGTTGTTCTGCGTGTTGCGCTCGCGCCATTCGAGGCCGTCGATCTCACCCTTTTCAAAAAGGCGATCTGCCGCTTCCTGCGGTATCAGTAACTCCGCGCGCACCTCCTCTTCCTTGAGCCTGAGCCTCGCGCCCTCCGAGCCCCTACGCTCTGCCGTCTCAAGCCGTAGATCCAGCTCGCGCTTGAGTTCGGGGTGCCCCTCGATGATGCGCTGCCTCTCAGCGTCCTCGGTCTCATCGGTGATGCCAAAACGCCGCAGAAGTTGAGGCGTCCGCTCAGCACGGATGTTGAAACCAGTCGCCTGTATCCCCGAACCAGTAATCCCCAATCGCCCTTCGGCTTCAGGGATGAAGGCGGCCGCACCGGGGATCGCCTGTCGCGCCATCTCCACAGCGCTGCCGGCCCCGATGGGGAGGAAGAGGTCTTTGATAGCCTGCCCGGTGCGCGAGACGACACCCTCCGGCCCCACAGTGTCGATGGGTCGTTTGTAGAAGTCCTCCGCACTCAACTGGGTTTCAAGCGCACGCACGGGCACGGACTCGCGCGCGGTCATGAACGACCACGGGTCGAGCACCCGAAACACGGTATCCATCTGCTGCACGATGTCGAGCGTCAGTTGCGTCCCTGAGCGGCCCGTGAACGGGATGTCCGGCGAGGCGAAGTCGCGGTTATAGCCGAAGGGCAGCACCCCCCAACGATCCTTGCTGATTGGGCTCCATCGGTCTCGCGGCAACGCCTCGCCGGTGCTAGCGACGTGGATCAGGCTCGCCGTCGTCGTCAAGAACAAGTACGCGCCCAGCCAATGCTTGATCCAGAACCGCGACTCCGCGGCCGTCACCCCTCGGCCGGGCACGATCCGCGTCCCCTGACGCAGCAAGCCCTCACTCTCGCCGAGCGAGAACATCACTCGCCGCAGGGTCTCGCGGAGCGCCCGCATCTGGACCGCGCTTTGCTCCGCTGGGATCGTCGACCAGCGGATGTTCGCTACGCGGGCGATCATGCCGTTGATCGCCTCGTCCGAGAGGTGCGAAAAGCTACGGGTGATCGACGGCGCGATGTTGTATTGGACATCGGTCATAATTGCGGCGGGATAGACGCCCTCGAAGAGCCCGCGCCGGGTCATGCCCTCCACTGCCCGAACAGCTCTCACTGGGAACTTTACGATCTTTGCGGCCAGGGATTCCTCTACTACCTCCCGCATCACGCCGTCGATGTCGGCATTCAGGATCGTCACGTCCATCTGGCTTAGCCCGGCATCGCCGACGCCCTTGTAATGAATGCCTGGCCGGTCGGGGAAGAACGGCGTCGTGTCTTGTGACAACCGCCGCCATTCTGTCCGGCGACCAGGACTGAGGTTGGCGTGGGCCATACTCAGCCACGTGCGCGGGATGCGGATAATATCCTTCACTGCCTCGAATGGCCGCCCGGCAACCATCCGGTCCACGGCGCCGGACCAGCCGAATGCTCCAGTGCGTGCAGCGAAGTCTATCTGCTGGAACAGCGTTCCGAGCAGCTTCGCGCGCTTCGGGATGAACACGATCCAATCGACAGCCTTCTGAAGATCGACCGTGCGTGAGCCGATATGGATACGACCTATGTCGGGTTTCTTGCCGTACAGCCCCTCGAGCGCGTTCGCTACCCGCTCATCAACGATCCATTGCCGCGTCCTGCCGATCTCGGGATCGCCGGCCTTGTTGATTTTGATGAATGGCTTACCCTCGAAGGCGGGGCCGACCTGCGGGATGCGCCAGCCCTGGGGTATCGCGCCACCTTCGTGAGGGCGAGCGATTTCGCGCTTCTTCAGGTCTTCAATCAACGTCATCTGTTGGCGGTAACGCTCGCCCTGGAGCTGCGAGACTCGGAATTGCTCATACGGGTTCCAGTGCAACGGCTCGAAGCCCGCCGCTCGCATCTCGCTGTAGGTGGCGTTCGCGCGCGGTTTTCTGAATGCCGGATTACGACGCATGCCGCCACCGGCATCGGGGATCATGAAGTCCTCGGGCGGCTTCCAGCCACGGTAGAAATAATCCTCGACCAGTGCTTGCGCGGGGTCGAAGTCGATTCGCGCCGCCTCTTCCCAGTCCGTCAGCTCGCGCAGCTCGTCATAGACGGCCTGCAAGCGCTCCGGCGGCGGGCCTTCGCCGTGGAGCGCTTTGAACAGCTCATCCATCTCGGGAATATCCTCAGTCCGAAGGACGAGCCGGCCTTCACGGCGGACGCCGATACCGAGGGTGCGCAACCGCTTCGACCCGACATCGACTATCAGCCGTGCTGTAGCTTCCGCCTGACGGATCGCGGCACCATGCCGTCGCAGGAGCGTCTGGTCCGGCCGCTCACCGCTAATGGCCTGCTCGCTGATTCGCCGCAACACCTTGTCCGCCGACTCGCCTGCGCCCTTCGTGCCACGTGCAGGCGGCCGCCGGCGTGGCGGCTCGCCAGCGGCCGGTGGTGCAGCAAAGCGAGGATCAGCGAGTTGAAGTGCACCCTGCTCACCGCGCGGCGGCGGGCCGGGGTCGGCGGCGGCGAAATGGGCGGCACGCTCGTCTGCTTCCGTGATGCCACGAGCAGCGCGCTCTTCCGGCGTCAGGCCGCTCAGCGGCGGCGGCGGCTCAGCAGGCGGGCGCACGGGCGGCTGCGCTGCTTCCTCCGCACCCTCTGCAAGCCCACGCGCCGCGCGCTCCTCCGGCGTCAGGCGGGCTACATCCTCCACGCCCAGCGCAGGCGCCACTGGGAGTAACGCTCGTTCCGTGACCGGGGGTACATCGCGTCCTATGCGACGAGCAACCGCTCTGAGACCTTGGAAACCGGCGAGCGCAAACATCCCAGCCAACATACTGCCGGCCACCGCGATGGCCGGGTGCGCGCCGCGCTCCATCGCCTCCTCGGTCCCGATCGCCACCACCGAGCCGAAGGCTGTCTCAGCCGCTAACCGTGTTTTCGTTCCACCGGGGAGAAGCGGCGCGATCAGTTTGGCGATCTTCGGATTGGTAAGCGCCACCTTCGCCACGGTCTTCGGAGCAGTGACCGCAACCGCCCCCCAGGTCAGCGGATCGAGCGCGATACTGGCGATCGTCGCGGCAATCCCGCGCGCCTTGCTACCTTTCGGCAGCTCACGTACGCCCTCGATGTTCTCCCAGTTGACACTGCCCGGCTCCATCCAGCCCTGAGCGAAGCCGACCACAGCGTCCAGGTCTATCCCGCCACCGCGGAAGTCACCCTCGGCCAGCGCACCACCTATGGCGCCGGCGGGGCGTTGGATGTCCTCGATGAACGTCTGCGCCATGCCGCCGGTGAAGTCGCGCACGCCCTGCGGCACGAGGCTACGGAATCGGTCGGCTAGCCCCGCCACACGCTGGGGCTTCTCGACACCCGTCAACTGTCCGTATGCGCGCTGGAGGGCCACCTTCGCAAGGTAGTCGGATGCTTCCAGTGCTGGCGCCAGAGGCTCCGGTGGTCTACGCGGCACACGCTCCGCCAGCTCACGTAGCCGTTGCTCCATTTCCGGTACCGGCGGAAAGGGAGCGGGCGGCCGTGGCCCGAGCGGTGCCGGCGCGCCACCGGGCGCACGCAAGCGCCGTTCCATTTCCGGTACCGGCTGCGCGGGTGCTTCGATTAGTGGCGTACGTGGTCGGTCAAAGGCCCGCATCATCCGCTCGCGAGGAGTGCCGCCGCGGACAGTGGGCTCAGGAGCTAAAGGGGGTGGGGGTCTCCGCGGAGGTAGCGGGTTCTTACGTTCCGCATCCACGAACTCGGTCACGGACTTCATGGTGCTCGGCACATCACGCCGCCAGCTTGCCTGGAACAGTGCCGCCTCCGTGGTGCGACGGAAATCGTCGGCCGCGATCGCACGACGCTGGTCAGGGGTAGCCGTCTCGAACCATGCGCGGCGAGCCACTAGCCGCCCCCCGCCTTGATCGCACGCCCCTGCTTCGCAGCCTCCGCTCGCGCGGCAGCTATGCTCTCAGCGTTCCCTGACGTGTAGGTGTAACACTTTCCGCCAGAGCCCCAGCGGAATCCTTGACGGCCCTGCTCCTGGCAGGACTGCACAGGCATCTACAACCCCGTTCCAACACCGCGGAAGCCAGTGGGCAGGAGGGCGCCGGCGGTGCGCTCTAGCAGCGTCGGGTCTCCGGCTGCCTTTGCGAATGAGACCAGCCGGCCAGCTCCACTAGGGCTGCGCGCTGCCCGCGCGAATTGGCTACCCGTCAACGTCCCACCAAGCGGGAGATTGACTCTCGTGCCCGCAAACCCCCCGGCAGGCGCTATTCCGGCGCGCTGCGGCTGCATCCCGAGGATGTCCTCAAAGCTGACCTCGCCGGGGATGCCGGTGGGGATGCCGAGCGCCTGCCGGAAGAGCGCCAATTCCGCCTCCGAGCTTGGCCCCTGCGCGCGCAAGCTCGATAGCGTCCGGGCGGCGTTGAGCTGCGCCTGGGTCTCGAATTGCCGCTGCTGCTGACCGAGGGTGAGCCCGAATTGCCGCTGCTGCTCAGGGAAGGTGAGCCCGAACTGTCGCCCGGCCTGCTGGAGACCGAGGATACCCAGCAAGCCACTAACCTGTGACGGATAGTAATCCGCCCCGTAAGGGATGTTCATCAAATTGGCCAGCGTCGCGCTCGGGACCGGCTCTTCGTCCGGAGGTGGCAGCTCCTCCTCCGGCAACTTATAGTTCTCGATCGCCTGCCTGATGGCATGAGCTTCAGTGGAGGGATCGAGGTTCGCTCCTCGGATCGCGTCGATGATCGTGGCCAGCGTCGCGTCCGGCAAGAACGCCTCCGGGGCCCACTGATTGGCCATTACTTATCTCACTCCTGCTTGCGTGGTGGGATGGGTGAGACGCAGCGGTTGTTGGGTGGGCGTCGGAGGGATGTTCATTAGGCGTGGGGCAGTGGTCGTCTGACGGGTTCCCACCTGGGCTGCGGCCTGCGCGGCGGCGGCTTCCTCTTCGGCCATTCTTGCCAGCTCCGCCATGACATTCAGAGCCCCTGTCTGAGCGGTGTCCACTCCCGGCATCGCCGTCTCTGCAATTCCGGCAGCTCTTATCTGTGCGGCGAGTGCGCCCGGATTGACCTCAAACGTCCCGCCGGTCCTGAGACCGGGAAACGCGTCTCCTGCGAGTTCACCATAAACGGTCCCGAATGCGCCAGTGGGCGAGAATCCGGGGAAGAACTCCGTGCCGGCCGGGAGGCTCCGGCCGGCGAACGCCCTCAGTAGCTCGCTCTCTACCCCAGCGGCCTCCACTTCCGACCGAAACTTGCGATCTGCTTCCCTGATACTGAGATCGCCACGTGCGATCGCATTGGTATACTCGGTAAGCAGGACGTCACGCTTCGCTTTCAGCTCCGCAGCAGCCCTCAGTTCCAAGTCGTCCCGGATTTTCTGCCTTTCCTCCTGCTCCAGGCGCGCCTGGGCCGCTTTATCCCTCAGTCGCTCCCCTCCCGTCGCCGGGACGTAGTCGGATTCCGGTATGACTGCCTCGCTCGTCCACGGATCGAACCCGAACTCGGCCTTGAGTGTTTTCGCTATGTCGTTCATATCTTCTCGCGCAGCGAGATACCTGTCCCAGGCCCGGATGGACTCGGGCGTCTCTACCGTCCGCCCGGCCGCTGCCTGCTCGGGGTCGAATTCACGTGGAGGTCGACCCCCAATAAATATCCTGTACGCCGCCTTCCACGCAGCCACGAGCTGGTCTCGGCGCGAAAAGCGCACGTCCGGCACTTCAGGCTCTGGCATTGGGAGTTCATCTTGTCGCGGTCCACCTGGCGGCGGAGTCCCTAAAAATTCGGGTATCCGCTCTGGCGCGAGGATGGGGTCAAACGTGCCGGACAGACCATTGACCATTAGAGGTCTCCCAAAAACTTCAGACCGAGTTCGATGAGTCTTTCCTGTGCGCCGTCTTCGTTCTGAGCGTATCGCAACGAGTCCTTGTCGTGCTCGCCCTGTCCTGCCTCGACCAGCGCCGCTCTTCGTGCCGCGTCACGCAGTGACAGGAAGACTTCGCGATCGGTCAGCGGCTCCACGAACAACGGCTGGCGTTGGCCCTTGATCTTGGGGAACAGGACGCTCAGGTGGAAGCGATAGCGGTCCATTAGCTGATCGAAATAGAGTTGCACGCGGTCCAGCATCAAGGTCTCGGTGTCGGCGCTCATATGCCGGGCGACTCCATCTGGATCGCTGTGGGACTTGCCGGGCCACCTCTACCGGCTTCGGCAGCAGCGCCGTTGTAGGCGCCCTGTGGTCCTCCGCCAACTGTCGCGTCCGGCACTTCAACCGGCTGTATCTCGCCCATGAAGCGCTCGAACTCCAGCGGCGCAGCCTGCTGGAAGTCGGCCATCGCCTTCGCGAACGCCACGTCGTCCAGTTGCGGATCACGCCTCTCCAACCTGATGCGATCCAGTTCCTTCTCCGGGTCGCCGATGTTGAAGAATCGTTCCGCAACGGTCTGGAACGACATATTGAACGTGTCGCGCATCGTGATCCCGCGCACTTCCATCGCCGCCTGATCCACGGGTAACGCCATATTCAGCGTCACCGTCACAGCGGTGGTCACGATGTCCTTGGCCTTGATCGTGAGCGGAGTGATGAAGGTCGTCCCGTCCTCACGACTCAGCTCCGCGTCAGGCACGTGCAGGTCGAGTCCGAGCATCTTCGAGACGCGCAGCATGGTCTGCGCCTCTTCCTGTATCGGCGCCTCGCGGTGTCTGATGAACGGCGAGAGTGCGCGGCCAGCGGCGTTGATCAGCAGGCTGATCTTCGCGCCCGAGTCAGCCGATCCGGGAGAAGTCCCGGTCAGCACAGCAGCGATGGCGGATTGCTGTACCCGTTGCCGCACGGCGGCAAGCTGTTGACCGATGTCGGGCTCGAAGCCGGACGGCATGATCTCCCAGCGCCAGCCAGGAGGAAGTTCTACGCGTTCCGTGTCTGCCTGCTGCACGCCAGTCAGGTGCTCCATGTTGTCGAGCGGCTGTTGCTCTCCAGAGGCTCTGTCCTGCACCGGGTAGTAGAGCGGGAAGTAGCCGCGATGCACCGAGTTGAAGTGCATCGTCTCCAGATGATTGAGCAGTGGCAATTCAGAAATCATGGCATTGAACGCGCCGGTGTACTTGTATGAGCGGTCGGGATCGGTCGAGGGCCGGCCATAGGAGTGGTAGTACGGGAGGCGGCCGTAAGGGTGTCGCCAGCGCGACAGTTGCTCTTTGCCCATCGCGAGGTTTTTGCGTCCCTCGTTGTTCTTGCTCTGTGAGATGAAGCCAAACATTCCGAGCCCGTCGGGCGTCCACAGCTCGAAGGTATCCACCACCGGCACCTGATAGTTCGCCTGTCCGCCGGTACGTGCTTCCGGATCGCCGAGGTAGACGTAGTCGCCTTCATCCGGTTTTGAGTTGAAGTGCATCAGGCCGTGCTCTTCGAGCATGGAGGCGGGCCGGCGGTTGATTTCTCCGCCGACGAGTCCTACCCCGTCCACTGTTCGTTCCCAGTAGGTCTCGGGATTGACTGAGCGCCGCATCCACGGGAACTCGTCTTCGAAGTGTTCTTCGCGGCGCTTGTTCAGGGCGGCATCGGTTTCGCGCAAGTTGCGCTGCCGGACATAATTCTCGCTTTTGCGTGAGCGGCGCGACTTCGGCCGCCGGTCATCGTTGCGTTCATAGTCATCGGCCTTCAGGCCGTCGATGTCGGGATCATCGGTGAAGCGGCGTGCTGGCATTCGCACCGGGTAGTTGCGCTTGAGGATCAATTTCTCGATGCCGTGGCCGTTCTCCACCTGGTTCTGCCAGACGAGATCGACTGGCTGTCCTCCGCCCTCGGAGTCCAGCACCCCGTTCGCACCGAAGACGGTTCTCAGCAGTCCCTCCAGCTCGTTCGCCTTCTTCCGAGCTTTATCGGATGGGGGTTCCGCTTTCCAGGTCTGTGTCGCGGCTGCGAGGAATGCAGAGAGGTTGAGCACGCCTTCGTCGAGTGCCGGGGAATGGTACGAAAATGAAGTTGCCCGCAGCGATTCTGGAATCTCGGATAGCACATCGTCGCGGCCGTAGCGCAGTTCACGCCATTCGCGAATCTTGCTCCATCGCATCGCCCAGTCCAGTTCAGCGACGTTCAGTTCGGCCAGGAGCTTGTCATCGGTGAAATCGGCGAAGGGATTGTCGTGAGGCATCTGCTACTTCGCTTTCGGGGCTTGCCCGGTGGTCATCGCCTGCCCCCGAGCATCAACGTCCGCCTGCGTCCAACGCGGTAGTCCGGTCCTGGTCGTTGAGACCCGGCCGGGCGCCCTGGTCCTGGATCGTGATGCACGATGAGGCGTGGTTTCGGTTTCGCGGCATTCGCGGTATGCGGTTTGACACCATGCGGAGAGCGGCCGAAGCCTTTAGAGATACCGAGTGCGCAATACCGGACATCGTCCATCGCGTCCCCGTGGTGGTCGATTGGGGTTGAGGTTGTGTACTGGTTCGCCTCACCCGGCGCACGTCGTGTCGCCCAGCGGTAAGTCTGGAACTCTCTACGTGTGTGGTCGACGTGGGGAGAGAACGTCATGCTGTCGTCTTCCAGGCGGGACCGCACCACCGAAATCCCAATGCCTCGTTCTTTACTCGCTGCGTACGCAGGCAACCCGGTAGCCCTGAGTGACGCGATCAGCGTCCCTTCCGACCCGTCCACCCAGATCGCATCGAACGGGGCGCGGCGGTGCCAGCTCATCAGGTATTCCAGCGCGACGTTGAATGTCGTTCCGCCAGCCTGCTCGTAGAATTCGTCAAAGAAGTGCAGGTGCCCGTCCTTCTCGCCGGCCGGGAGAATGGCGAATGGGTCGCCCTGTCCGGGGTCTATCCCTGCTACGCGGATTTCCGCGTCCTCCCACGTAAACGGTTCAGGCCGCATATGGCGGTGAACCTGAAACCCTTTCCACCCCTGCGTCTCGTCTGGCCCGTAGACCAGCCCCACGAAGACGGTGAACATCTCGTCCACCGTCCCCGGATTCTCGCGGTGGAAGAACATCGAGTTCCCGCGTGTGAGATAAGCCCGTTTCTCTGAGTCGTACCACTCCTCATCACGATCCGGCCGAGATTTCCAGTTCGTAAAGCGTTTTACGAATGGCACGTCCGGGTCTTCCCAGAGGTCATGCAGCATGTTCGCTGGCCCATTGCCGGTGGAGATGATGATCATCTGCCCACCGTCCGCAATAGCGGCTCGCGTGGAATCGTAATTGGCCCCGGCGAACGGGTGAAACGCAAACTCATCGAATTGCACAACGTTCGCCTGGAACGACCGCCCGGCATTTTCCGTGGACGGCAACGCCATCATCGTCCCCTGCGTCGCCTTCAACCGAAATACCTGCTGGTTAGACATCTCGATATCACGTCTGAGATGCGATGGCAGCTCCTGATGAATGAACTTCACCTTGTCCAGTAGCTCTATCGACTCTCTCTCACCCATCGAGATAGACAGGATGCGTGAATAGTCCTTGAACGTCATCGTCCAGAGGTCATACGCCGCTAACTCCCACGAGAACCCCTGCTGCCTCGCCTTACCATCAATCGTCGACTCACCACGCTGCCAGCTCTCCGCCACCCCCACAGTATGCGGCCATAACTCAAAAGGAATCACACCCCTGTTGGTGTCGCGAATCTTCACATGCCGCAGGAACGCCGGGAACGATTCCTTACACACGTTCCAATCATCAATCAGCGCAGCACGTGGATCAGCCGCAGGCACACCCATCACCCAGCATCCTGCTCTTCACTCGCCTGCTCTTCAGGATTCACCACTACCCCATTCCTGGTAAGTAGACGCACCTGCTCCGCTAACACCGCCACCTCATCACCAGTCAAATCAGTATGAGTCGTGACATCAGAGAATACCTGCGGCCGACCAAGCCTGTAGTTGATCAGAAGCTCAGCAGACTTGAAATGCCCACCCTCCGCATCCGCACGCAAGCGACGCAAGATACGCCTGGTAGCGTCCTCGTCAATCTCTTCATCCAGAATCTCAAGGTTCCGCCTCCGATTCTTGTCAGAAGCGGTGGGCGTCCGGTTCTTACTACCCTTCGGCCGCCCAGCACCCTCACGCCGTCCACCACGACTCATGTAATCACCTCAAGCTTCTTTGCGGTACGCGCGCGCTTTGCTGCTCGACTAGTAGTAGTAGGCCGCCACGCTCGGGTGCTCGCGACATAAACGCCCTCCTCTACCCTACCGCACCTGCGTCTGTATGGATCACGCGATCACACCCTTCACCGCATTACAATCTGGCGACTCCCCCACCCGTCACCACGTCACACCTGCCCGCAGGGTAGCACTCCTCCCCTTCAGCACGTACGCCATCGGCGCTGCCGCCCGGCCAGCTATTGATAGCCTGAATCCACGGCGGGGATTCGTTCGATATGCGGCCCGCCCCGGTAGGGTAGGAGAAGTAGGGCCGCACCCGGGAGACGCGCGGCAACCTCAGCGCAGCCCCGAGC
>Ga0114899_1001544_pt1 | contig 13427 bp, 30 predicted proteins | sample MalvireepMed_215_FD_83497 | JGI IMG/M metagenome (GOLD analysis project Ga0114899, IMG submission 83497) | Marine viral communities from the Global Malaspina Expedition - Malaspina viral metaG DeepMed_215 | ecosystem: Environmental > Aquatic > Marine > Oceanic | place: Mediterranean Sea... | reverse complement strand
TTGGTGCAACTTCTTCACGCCAAAACTTAAAATGTTATAGGTCCTTCCTTTGCCATACGTTCTCTTCGTTGTGCTTGTTCAGATGGTGCAAGACTTTGTTTAATATCTTTTAAAGTCCATTGAGGATTTTTCTTTAATTTTTTAACAACCCATCTATACGACCAAGGCTGTAACTTTAATGTACCACCACTCCAATAATAACTACTAGTCTCAATTAGCTTTTCAAGATTACTACGGTTAACTTTAGTATGGTCTTCCTTTTTAATTACTTCTTTAATCCACTCAACCATAATAGCCCGTGCTTTGTTTCGTATCTTTTTCATTTGCTTGGTGTTCATTCTATATTATAAAAACTATACTTAACAGTTAACTCTTCTCCTTCTTTAATATCTTCTAAAGCAACCAAATCATATCTAATATAATCCTGTTTAATTTTAACATCGTTTGCGTTTGTCACAAAGTATTTATTTTTGGTACAATTAGGTGTGTCCGAATGATTTATAAATCCACCTAAAGGAGTACGAATTAACATGTCATTCATTTTCATATGGCTTACTCCAAAGTTAGTTCCTTTTTTTACAAAGGACTCTGTAAATAAACCTAATCCTTCAATAGTACTTATACTAACTGTTAGTCCATCAGGTAATGGTTTATACATTTTGAATTAACTTTTTAATATCATCTTCTAATTTTTTACCAACACTATTAGCATGATTAATAATAGCAGCACATAGATTAGCTTGATATTTAAAATCTTTTAAAGCTTCCCTAATTTTACCTACAGGTTTTCCACCATAGTCTATTACAATAGAGTTCTCTTTATTTAATCCAATTTTTAATTCAAATAATAATCCTGTATGTTTTAGTGTATTATTTTTTTCCATCGCTTACCCCAGATGTTTCATGCTTAACAAAATTAGCACCTATTTTAGGATCTAATTGATTTAATGTTGCAAGCATATTCATTAGTTTAACAACTTCACCATATGGTCTTGTCATTAGATATCTCATAATATCTGTAAGTTGTATAGAACTTATTAAAAAAGTTCTAGGGTTTGTTGGTGTTGGTTTTTCCTTTGAGTTATTAGCCATCTTTCCTCCTTTATTACTGACCTCTAAATTGATAATATTTATCCTCTATTAAATCTCCATTTAATAAGTAAGGATTACTATCTTCTTGTTTATTAAAGATTTCTTCTAAATCTCTAATAGTTTGATTAAGGGTTCTACCTTGTTTTAAACATCCAATGACTAAATCTTCTACTTCTATCAATGCTTGTTTAACTTGTCCCATTATTAACCTCCTTGATTAATCTATCTAAATACCAATTAGCTTTTTGTAAATCCTCTAGTGGTTCTCCTTTGAATTTATATCTTGATACATATTTTAATACATTACCTTTTAAGTACCCATGATACTCATCCTCTGTCATACAATCTCTTATAACATCTATAGTTTCCTTTTTACCATACTTATAATGGGCAGGTGAGTTCACATTATCATTTATCATACTTCCTCCTAACTGCATTATACTCAACAGTTTCTAAATCATACTCACCATTACGAACATTACGTTTAATTATTAAACCGCTCCACCACATACGTTGTGTATTTCTAGCATAGCTTTCTTTATGATGTAGATAACATCCAGCAGATAGACCTATAACTTTTCTACCTGAAGGAATTGTACACATTGAATAGTCAAATAAATGACAATGTCCTACAGTTGAAGATACTTTATTCTTTAACAGAAGAGCACGAGCAATATTGTCCCCACTAATAGGTTTACCCATAACACCAGTAGGGTAATTGTGACAATAATGTACACCATTGATAGATATAGGTTCTTGATATGGAATAACTTCCCAACCATACTCTTTAAAGTTAAGGTCTTTTGTACTAATTGTACCATCAAGTTCTGGAGTTTCATCTATTATTCTGTCTATCCTATCTTCATGATTACCAAGTAGCATGACTTTTCTTGGTCGTCTTCCATTAAGACCTTTATTAAACTTCTCCAATGCGTCATGAGCATGGGCTATATCTTTTTTATATCTTCTACCTTCAAAAGATTTCTTACCTTTATCATAGCTTGATAAAGAATCCATACTTGCAAAGTCTCCCATGCATACTATGGTAGTTGGTTTTAGATCTCGTGCCATTTTACCTGCCCACAAGAATCTATCATTGTTTGCTTTAGGTGTACAATGAGGGTCTCCTATTACTAAATGTGTCGCCATTAATTTAACTCCTTATCCCGTTTACGTTTTAAATACTCAATAAAGTCAATAATATTAGATTTATCATCAAATTCTGCAGTGGAATTAATACTAAGATCTTCATTACTATTTGTTTTTTTATCGTCAGCAAATCCACGAAGTCCCCACATAAATGTTGAATGGGGATCAGAAGTTGCCATTTTTATCATGCCTCTAGCTATTGTAGAACATAATTCGTATTGTTCAGTAGTCATTTTAGATTTACTATCCATTATTATACCACAATTAAAACCTTTTTGCCAAGGACTAATAAGTACCTTAATTGAATTAACTGAATCAAATTTAGTTTTTTTCATTTATACCAATATCTATCTATATTTTCACTAGTGTATTCCACAACCCTGTATTCATAGCCTCTTTTCATACTTTTTTTGCCAAATTCATTTGCTTCTTTTTCCCCATTAAAAATAATATTTGTAAACATTTTATAATCTTTCTCCTTTTTATTTTTATACAGTACAAAGTAAAACATCATGTAAAGTAGGTAGAGAGTAGACCCCTTGAACTACTCCCTACCATTCTCTACAGTATTATCCTGTTTAGGATTATTTACTTCAGTATACCAAACCCATTTAGGATTCTTACCTTGCGACTGTTGCTGTGGCAACAACTGCAATTTGCTTCCCCAACAAGGGAGTTTGTATGGGCAATATGAACATACAAAGCCCAAAATTTTATTACCTGTTTTCTTGGTTCTAAATGTTTCCTCAATTTCTGAATAGCATCTTTTAAATGGTTTCTTTTTAATAATACTTTTTAAATTATCTTTAGCAGTTTTAAGTGCATTTACTTTATACTCTTCATCTATTAAAGGAGTTTCACATACTAGCCATTCTCCTGTAGATTTATTAATTATAATCCATCCACCAAATGGTATCTTCTCACTCTCACCATATAAATATCCTTGTGATGCATACCCAAATGAATCTTCCTTTACAACTTCTTCGAAACCACCTGCTGGTCCAAATTTCTTTTCAAAGGAATAAGGTGATGCACTTTTAACATCCCAAACTTTCTTATCAATCTTAACATCATACCTACCTTCAAGTGTTGACCCATTAAATTTATACTTAACTCTTTTTTGCTCATCTTCTATTTTTACTCCTGCTGATTTCATTACAAATATTGCTAATGCTTCAACTAAATCCCCAAATGTATTTCTCATTTTAACATTATATGGTTGGCCTTCACCTTTAATATTCTTTGCTTCCATTTGTAGTTGGCACAAAGGTCTGCCTATATTAGACATTCTAGGTTGAAATCCTGTTTTACGCTGCTCTGTAAACTGTTTGCGTAAGGCACTTTTACATGCCTCACCAAACTCTTCAACAAGTTTATCAGATATTTCTACAGGTTCTTTTGAAACCTGATTCAAATACATTTGAACTTTGTTAATTATATCACTCATTAATTAGACAACACTTCAACTGGGTCTTCAACTTGTTTTATTACCTTTGCTGACTCACCATCAGAAGATGTAGATTGACCTTTTTTGGCAGCTTTATAAAGATCAACAACTTCATTATTCTCTGTGTTAATAATATCTTGAAACACAGTTAAAGTTTCCATATCTTCTTTAGACATTTGTAGATTAGCATCAGCATTAACAGAAATCTCTGGTGTATAATATACATTACCACCTTTCTTCTGTCTTTTAGAATCAATTGAAAACGTAGTAGTGAACATAAGTTTCTTACGTTTATTAACTTGATCCAATGCAGAACCTACAGGAGCAAAAGCTGTACCTGTAACTCTCCAAAGAACAGGTAGGTTAGCAAGTGTATGATCTTCACCATTTGCTTTCTTACCTTTAAAAGATAATAGACCATATAATAATCTATAACATCTTATAGTTCTTTGCTCTGCTAATTGTTCGGGTGTAAGTGATGATCTTTCCTTGAAAGGAATCTTACCACACTTTGTCCCACCTAGTATATCAACCGCTTCTTCTTTCCAGTTCTTGAAAATAATAGAACGATTTACATACTCACTTTTCTCAGGATTGTAATGCATGTATTGCATTGCACTGATAAAAGGTCTAAAGGTAACTGGCTTACCGAAAACATTTTGCCCTACACTAGAATCATAGGTAAATAAATGTCCTACTGGTAATTGATTACCATCGTCATCTTCAGGTGAACGATTAATTCCAAGTCTTGGTATTTTTATACCACTACTAGAACCATCATCCTGTCCAATGGCTTGCATAATTTGCTCATTAGACATATTTTTTATGTTTGCTATTTCATTTTCCATAATAGCCCTCCTTATTGTTAGTTATCCTTATATCATACTTTAAGGGATTTGTCAAGTATTATTTATACTTTCTATAACAGCACCTATTGCTATCCATATTACTAAAATTAATATTATTTCACCTAACATATCCTAGTCTCCCCATCAGTAATCTCATATGGAAGATTTTCCATACGAGCAAACCACATTATGTAACTTTGTAGTTCTTCATCTTCATTTATATATAACTTTGTAGGTACTCCCTCAAAGTCTTGCTTCAATGATTGTAGTTTATCATAAGCTTCTTCTTGCTCATCCTTACCCCAATCATCTATACCTTTATCAAGTATTGGTATGTCAGTCATTATCTACCTCCTGGTACTGCCCATATTGCTATAGGTAGTATACTTTTTTTAATGTTAGGAGCCTTAAATATCTTTCTAAAACCTTTATCATTACGCATAAATTTTTTAGCATGTGCTTTATTTTTAAACACTCCAACATTAGTTACGCTTGGCCCATCACATCCACCTTTAAAACAATGGTCTACTTCTAATTGTATTATACAATTATTCATGTGCTTTCTCCTTAGTTATATTTGTGCCGTCTTCATTTTTTCTCCATTCATAATCATCTGAAACCCACTCAGGATCTTCATAGTTTAAGAATCTTTTACCTGTATCTATATCTTCATCATCACTAGGTAAGCACTCCTCAATTTTTTTCCACTCTACGATTTCATCACCTGACATATCGTTGACATGTTTGCCTGTGATGGTTTCTCTAAAAGTTTCTCCATAGTCATCAACATTTTCGACTTTAATACACTCTTTACTACTAAGGATATCTTCAGCTTCTTCTTTTGTTTTGGCAACTATTTCATACTCCATTTCTACTTCATATATTTTTCTTACTCTCCACTTTTGATAACCAATTTCTTTATTTGGGGTATCTTTTTTATATGCCCCATTAATTATTGGTATTTCTTTTACAAATTTAATTTGTACCATATTTTTCCTCCTTCATATCTAACCAATTATATCCCATTTTGACATCCGTGTCAAGTGGAATATTAAAATTAATTCCATAATACTCTTTCAATGCAGGTATCACAGAAGCCGTACCCTGTTTAAATATCATACTCATTACAGCTTCTTCACCAGGATAAACATCAGCTACAATAGAATCGTGAACTGTGTTAATAAGTAAACTCTTTACCTTTTGTTCTTTCATTAGTTTATATATTTTTATACATGCTAATGGTACAATGTCAGCAGTTGCAAAACCTTGTACAGGATAATTTTTTATTTGTGTGCTATAACTAGATCCACCCCAAGGCATTCTTTCTGCATATGGAAATGAATATTCTCTACCTGTAGGTAGTTTAATTCTCTTATAAGTAATAGCATGTGTTTGTAGTTCCTCATGCCATCTAGTTATATCAGCATATTTTTCTGCAAATCTTCTATAATATTTTTTTTCATCTTCAGTTCCTGTTGTACCACCATACAAAGGTTTAAAGGTATGTGCCTTTGCATCTTGCCTAGATACACCAATAATATCAGCAGTATATTGATGAACATCTATATTATTTTTTATATCTTCCATACCTTGTTTATCTTGTGCCAAGTATACTGCAGTTCTAAATTCTAATTGTGCAAAGTCTACTTCAAGTATCTGCCCACCCTCAAATCTAGATTGGATTACTTTACGAATAGGAAAGGTACCACCTCTAGGTTGGTTTTGAAAATTAGGATCACGACTAGATAATCTACCTGTTGCTGTTACTGCCTGCATAAACTTAGGATGTAATAATTCATTCTCATTTGTAAAATTTTGTAATCCTTCTACAAAAGTATTTAAGTATGTAGCTATGGCATTGTGCCTAAGTATAGCATCAATAAATTCTCTGAACTCTCCCTCTGCTTCTCCTGCAATTTTGTTTAATGTAATTCTATCTGTTCTAAATCCAGATTCAGCTACATCATATACACTTCTAGGTCTTTGATTAAACCCTGCAAGTTTAGCTGTACCACTATAGATAAATCCTTCACCATCACACTCACTACACTTTGTATATTTTTTATATGGTGTACCATCAACTTTAATTTTTTTAATTACACCTTTACCTTTGCAAGATAAACATTGTGATGCTATAGTTTTATGTATAGGATCACTATTGTTAGCAACTAAAGTTCTAAACTGACTGAAGCTAAATCTAGGTCTTTTTTTATTTTTTCTTGTATGCTTATCAATTCCTATATTAAATATTCTAGCCCATTCCTTTTTATCTTTAGGTTTCTTTGAATAAATTAACCATGATAATTGTTCTGGACTTGATAAATTAATTTTAGTATCCCCCATTTTATTATAAACAATCTTATCTATCTTCTGTTTTAAATATGCAAACTCTGCTCTATATTCTTTTTCCACTTGTGCAAGATCATTTAAATTTATATGAATACCATTACGTTCCATATCAGTTAATACAATTAAAAACTCATTCATCATCTTAACTGTCTTAAGTAAATGTTTATTATTGTCTGATTTTAAATCTTCCATTTGTGAATCAAATAATTTTCTAGTAATAGCCACATCAATTCTACCATATTCTTCTACAATATCTTTCGGAATATTTTCAAATGATACACCTCTGTCCATCCATTCTTTTATTCTATCATCCTTTGATCCTATTTTCCTACGTTGGCAACACATCTGTAGTGTTAAACTTTTTCTTATACCTCTGTTTAAAATATATTCTCCTACCATAGTATCATATACATTACCATCATATTTAAATCCAGATTCTAGTAACCAACTTAAATCAAATTTAATATTATGTCCTATTAATAGTTTAGTATCATCTAATATCTTTTGTATTTTATGGTAGCAACCCTCATCAACTCTCTCACTATGATTAGTAAAGTAATACTCATCATTGACCCCAACACTTACTAAAATATTTTGTGGATTAAATGGTGATGGATCCATACCACCATGACCTGTCTCTTGATATGAAGTTTCTACATCTATTGTTGTTATCATTTTACCTTTTCTACTTCTATAACTTTGTAATCCTCAGGTGCTTGTTCTTTCCAGCTATTATCAAAATTTTCATAATGAGTTTCGTAGAAATTATTATCTGCTTCTTCTTTAGCAATATCCTCATCATTCATTGGGTCTTCGTCATGTTTAATAGTAATAACTTTTTCCCAGTATTGGGTAGTTTTAACTATTGCTCTATACTTTTTCATATTTTCCTCTCTGTTAATTTGTATACCTGCTTAAATATCTATTAATATAACAAGTTGGAGTACCATGAAATCCTGTTATTTTATTTTTACTAATATTTAATGTTCTACTGCCATTATCTTGATTATCTGTTCTAGAATATGTACCACATCCTATACCTATAATTAAATCTGCTTCAGCAGCTTTACCTGTCTTTGAATTCTCCATCATATTAAATGATATTGTATCTCTATCGTGTGCATCTGCTGATGCCTGTGATATGGCAATGACTACACATTCTCTTCTCTTTGCTATCTCTCTAGCACCTGTGTATATTGCTCGTAGCTTTTCATCTGTTCTTGCAAATGTACCTTTAACATTCACTTTATCTAATTGATCAATAACAATTATATCTGGTTTATATTTTTCACAATGACTATCTATATCATCAAGAGACCAATCAACAGTATCAATCATTTTAATATTATCTTTTATCTTTGCCCATTCAACCTGTGTATCTTCCATATTTTCTGGTATTTCTTCACTAGTATATCCAGTAAAACAACTGATGGCCCTCATTTGTGTACGAACTGCAGGTTCTTCGTTAATAAATGCATGTACCTTCGCACCTTGTTCAGCAAATCCATTAGGTGCTGATACTAAACTTACCCAGAATGCTGTTTTACCTACCTCTGGTCTAGCAAATGCTATCATTAAATTTCCTGGTCCAATTCCACCTACATTATCTTTTAATTCAACTAAATTAAATTGCCACTTACTTACTACATTTAATTGTTCAAGCAATTCTACTACATTATCTGTAACTGCATCTAATTTTTCTGCAGGTAATCCTGTTTTATATTTCTCTATCATAGATAGAATAGTATTAAAGTCTGCTGGTTTACCATTAAATATTTCAGTAGCCTCTACTGCAATCCTTTGAGCCACATCTCTTTCACTTAATATCTTTACAATATCATCTGCTATTTCTTTTGATGGCTCTTGTGTTTCTTTTATATCTTCTATTAATTCACTTAACTGTTCTCTGGCTGCTCTTGTTATAGCAGGATTAAACATCGTAGTATGTAAAGAATATAGTTCATCAATATTTATATCAGCATCATACTTATCATGTGCCTTTTGTATTGTATCAAATAAAGAACCAAAGCTACCTTGCAATACATTACGAGTAATCTGACCCTTGTATTGTGTATAAAACTTTTTACCTAGTAATAGTTTTATTATTTGTTTTTCTATCATATAATTATCACCTGTTTAGTTTCTCTGTCAAGTATAATATATACCCTATCCTCAAAATAATAAGCAATTTTAACATCCAAAATTTTTTGAGCTGATGTTAATCCTATCTTACTCCCACTTTGTAAAAAGTGCTCAATAGATTTATAGCTTACATTAATTGATTTTACATCAATATAATAAAAATTATTTGTTTCTGTATTTAGTACACATATATCAACAAGACCCACCGATGATACATTTTTAAACACTTCCCATCCTGATTTTAATAGCCTAGATACGGCCAAACTCTCAACTACATCACCAACTCTTTTAGCATTTTTACCAAATTTATTTCTCCAGTTATGTTCTAGCTGTTCAATCACCTCCAACCACCTTGATCTATTCTACTATTTTCTATTTGTTTAGCTAATATTTTATTATCTTTTTTAACTTCTTGTAATTCTTTTTTTAATTCAGCAATTTCATTTTCATATTTAGTAACCTTTGCTATCATTAATTTATCTGCTTCTTTCTTTACTTCTTCTATTTCTAATATGTGCTGTATATACTCAATCATTTTACACTCTTACTATGTTGCCAAATGTTATTATTAAATACCCTAATTAATCTTGAGATTTCAACTGTATATTCTTTACCAAATTTATTTGTAAATATAACCTTACAATCTTCACAAGGTAATTTATTCCCTCTCCAAAGTAATACTACATTATCTTTTTTCATTTTCTCCCCCATTAAACATCTCCTTTATTTCTTCTGTACTAAAATATTTTAAATCATCTGACAATGGTTTAACATGTACATTCTGTAAGCCATAAGATTTTAATTCATTAGCTATGCCGTATGATTTCTTTGTTGCATCTCTATCTAATCCTATATATATCTTATCATATTGTTTTAGATATTGCTTATGAGATTCCTTTAATGATGTGCCAAGTATAGCCACACCTGTAAGTATATTAGATACTGCACAAGCTGAAGCACAATCTTCTACTATGATTGCCTCCTTATGTTCTGGTAATCCACATTTAAAAGGCACATCTTTATTGCCATACATATACCATTTAGGATATGTGATAGAGTTTAATGCCCTACCTACTGCACCTACAAATGTAGTTGGGTCTTCATTATCTCTAATTAAAAATACAACTCTATCTTGTTTTACATCATATTTAATATCTGCTCTACCCCAAGACCATGCTTCCCAACAATTATTTTTATGTATATATTTTTTAGCTTTATCATTTGAATCTAATATCTTAAAACTATCTGGTACTATAAATTCTGTATCTGAATTTTCTTCTTTCTTTTTAAATGTAGAATTTACATAGTCCATATTCTTTTCTCCTTGATATTTTCCTTTAGCACTACAAGATGCATGAAAGCAATACCAATTAATATTATTATTCATTGTGTCTACTGATAATGTATTCTTGCCATTACAAAATGGACAATCTAATCTCATGGCTGTATCAGGTGGAATGAATAGTCCTTGTACTACTTCTAGTTGTTGTTTGTAATTCAATTAATTTCCTCGTAGGTTAGCACGTATCTATCATCAACATAGAAGTTACCATCTTGTTCTACTTTCATTAAGTTTTCATTTAGATATAATGCTGTTTGATTTTCTACTTCTTCAATCGTTGGTTCTTTTTCGAATGGTAATATTCCTACTGCCTCTAGTCCCATCCCCGTCACTCTGATTTTATATTTTTTCATTATTATTCCTATACCATATTTTCTTCTTTATGTCAAGTTATTTTACATATAAAATATTTTCCTTTAATAACATAAGGTTTTGTTTTATATGTTCTATCTATTTCAATCTGTCGTAATTCTAGTTTCTTTTTAATTAATCTGTGTATTATACCAGCGTTAACTTTAGGAAATTTTTCCCTTAATGCCTTAATTAAATTTCTTTTTTTGTATTTACCAATATCAATTAGTTTAAACATTTCATATTCTATTTCAGATTTAGAATTAATATTAATATTTAAACGACCATGTTTTTTTAGAAACCTATAAAACCATTCATCACTTTGATATGGCATATCTCCTGTTGGTGGATTGAAAGCAGTTAAGTCTTCATTTAAATAATAGTAAGGTACTAATTCACCATTGAATTGTACATTATCATTCTCATCTATGAGACCTTTACTTTTTAGTTTTAAGTATACTGAGTCTTTCATTTGTTTGTCTAACTGATTCTTGATAACTTTCATTAAGTTCTTCCTTTTCTTTTTCTGCTTCTTCTAAAAAGTCTTTTTTGTTTTCCCACTTAGTAATAATATTACTAATAGCTTGGAACGGATAGTTTCGTGCCACCAATTCATTGCGATAAGCTTTGAGTTCTTCTAGTAATTGTTTTGTTTCTTCCATTACTTACCCTTTCTTTCTGCCCTAGTTTTAATAGGTAGTTTAAATAGTTTCATACTTTCATTACCTTTTCTGCTTTTCCAAAGAACTAAAACTTTTTTTTCATCACCACCATTATATTTTTTAATTGCTTTTTTTAAACTCATTGCCTCTATGTGTTCTCTATCTTTTTTTTCTGCTACAAATGTATATGTTCTCATTTGCTCTCCTGTATTATTTCAAATGAGATTGGCTTGAGTACTCTAGCATCATATATGTGATATTCTTCATCATCAAAGTAATGATCAAACTTATTTATAAAGTTTGCAACTTTATCTAGATGTTTATTGATTACTAAGTATCTAATATTATCTACTACCATCCATACGCCCTCAAAACCAATATCTGCATAAACATCTTTAGTTTTAAATTTTCTTTTTAAAGAAAGAGAAATTGGGCAACTATTATACTTTTTAGGTATTCCATTTCTTATATCTTTCTTTGTCACCTTTATTTTATATTTCATTAATGCTCCTTATAACTTACTTGTTTAACTGAACGACTCCAACAGGCACGACAACTACCACACTCGCCACCCTGCTTATACGCAGGACACTCACGACCTATTGGTTTTTTATTTTTGTGTACAGTTGATGTCCACTTCCAAAACTTAGGTGGTTGCCCATCTGTTTTAATACCACTAACACGCAGTACTAAATTCTTGGGTATGTCTTCGTATTTTATTTTAGAAATTATTTTATATTCTCTAGTAGCTAACCAATATTTTATATGTGGTGTGAGTCTACACACCTCAAATATTTTCATTAAATGTTCATAAGATTGTAAATCTCCAGAGTCAAACCAACGGTGAAAAAGCCTTGATTTATCTAGCCTTTTGTACTTTTGGGTCAGTAGTTCTGCCATATAATCTACCCACTCTGGTAGCTTTACTGCATCTAATCTTATTTTGTGTGCGTTAGCTACAACAGGATATAAATAATGTCCATTCAATGCATAACATTTATTACAAATAGTTCCTTTTATTTTTGCTAACTTACTACCTGTCTTGCATTGTCTAGCAGAGATACCCCAAGCATATGATGGCATTTTACTTGGGTTAGATAGTGTGCCTATCTTTTTTTCTAATTGCTTAATGTTCATTTCTATGCTCCTTAAATAATTTTTTAACAAAATTTTTTAAAGTTAAAAGATACTCACCATCTTCATTATGTTTATCATAAAGTACCTTTAACTCTTTAGATTCTATTTTGATAGCATTAAGTATTTCTCTTTCTAATTGTATGATGTTCATCCTATTATTGCACCTAGTATAAAACCAATTGCAAACCATACCATTTCTGTTCTGTGATGTAGTAACCACATTTTTATTTTGTCTATTATTTTTTTCATATTATCCCTTCTGTTTGTTTACTTGTTCATCTTCTTCATCTGCATACACTGTAATATAATCGCTTAGATTTTCTTTTACTTGTATCATAGCTTCTGACTCTGCATCCTGCTCATCATCTACATCAAATACTAAATTAAATCTATCAACCCAGTCTTTATCTACACTTAAAGTACATCTATACTTTGGCATATTTCTCCCTTGTTTAACTGTTAATTGCTATTATTATCCAAGATAAAACCATAGTAACAATACAAATAATGGGGATTAGATATGCTAATCCATCCCCATTAATTTTTTTATTGAATACAAATATTCTTATTAGTAATACAATTACAAGCCATACTAATATAGTTATAACTGCATTCAACTAACTGCCACTACCTTCAATGAACTCATCATTAACAACTCCATGTTGTTTCTCAAGCCATTCCTTTTGCTCAAGTAATTTACTCTCATTTAAAGGTATTGTGGTGCTATGTTTTTCCCAACCATACTGACGAATATTCTCACAATAACTTTGGACATTATCTTTTAACTTACCTAAAATAGAAAGTAAGCCATTGAGTTCTTCTTCAGTCTGGGGGTTGGTATTGTTTTCTTGCCAAGCCAACATATTTATATTTTGTTTTCTTATCATTGACCTGAACTTGATTTTCCA